>Ga0257122_1000082_pt1 | contig 106104 bp, 81 predicted proteins | sample SI106_120metaG_FD_190146 | JGI IMG/M metagenome (GOLD analysis project Ga0257122, IMG submission 190146) | Marine microbial communities from Saanich Inlet, British Columbia, Canada - SI106_120 | ecosystem: Environmental > Aquatic > Marine > Inlet | place: Canada: British Columbia | collected... | reverse complement strand
TGGCCGGTCCCAGCAAGCTGGTACCTGACCTTTGTAGCCTTTTGAGCTTACCCCTTGGGGCTTAGCTCCTTTGCTTCCGGGTTCGTTTTTGAAAGCCTGATAGAGTAACACACTTTCAAATAATGGCAAGGATTATTTGTTAATTATTTTCCACATTAGTTCAAAAGTGGCTTGAATACAGGATTTTGTGGGTGGAAAATAATTTTGAGAATCAATGGAATCCATGGAAACAATGGAAGCAATAGAATGAAGTATGAAGAGATTCCTTGGCTTCGCCTCGGAATAGTTGGAGGGGGGCCTTTGGCCCTGGTGTCATCTTGCCCCTCTGGTCATCGGGCTACTTGATCGCGGGATCCATGCTACCGCCCTCATGGCGGGCTCATGCCTTATTCCATTGTTTCTATTGTTTCAAATGTTTCCATTGATTCCATTAATTCCAGGCATCTATGCTCCCCTTGTTTCCTGGAATCTCACCACTTAACTAATCTGTACCCTATACTAGTCTTTATGTTTGAGCCGTTCTCACTCCACTCTTCTTCAGCCGAGACTCTTTCGTGCCTGGTGGAGCCGGCTACCTTTTCGGATCTTCCACTCATCGCGAAAATCAGCTCAGATAGGGAGGGAAGTTCCTACGAAAGAGCACTGAAGTCCCTGAAACTTCTTGTCACTCAACATGGTGGGAAGGAACCCCCATTTTTGCTCAAGGCAGTTCACCACCAAGAAATAGTTGGTTTTAGCAAGACCGTATGGTTGGAACCTGAAATCTCTGGCGACCCGCTCGGCCTGGTCCCAGGTTGGTATCTTGGAGGTGTGGTGGTTTCTCCAGATTTTCGCCGTCGCGGGATTGGAACACAACTAACAGATGCCAGACTTGAGGCGATCTTTCGAGTCACTGAAAGCGCTTATTATTTCGCGAACCACCGCAACAAGACATCCATACATTTTCACGAGGGTTTTGGATTTCAAGAAGTGAAGCGCGCAATAGAAGTTCCCGGTGTCACTTTCACAAATGGGGTAGGTATCCTCTATAGCCTTGAGAAGACTGGATACCACGATCAAGTCTCAGTATAACGAGGGCATTACAAGTCTTTGAGATTTTTGGCGGCTTCTTGCTGGGTTCTTCGGTCCTGGCTGTTTCTTGGCTTCAGTTCCAGTGTCTTCTGGTACCAACGCCTTGCTTCCTCTTTGTTTTCGAGGTGTTTGTTGACCAGACCTAGTTTGTTATAGGCGTAGATAAGCTGGGGGTCCGCCTTTATGGCATCATTATAGAGTTTGAGGGCATCATCCTGTGTCACGTCTGGTAGCTTGCCGAGAAAGGTTTTGGCGAACGCTTTGAGAAGCCAGGGCAGAGCCGCCACATTGATGTAATAGGTTGCCAGTACGGCATGAGCCATTCCGAGGCTGGGATCTCTTTTGATTGCGTCTTTACAGAAAGACTCCACCAGTGAACCGATCTTTACCTTTTCCCTTCCACCTTTGAGTTTGGCCATATTTCCATTTCCAATAGCCAGGTATAGATAAGGCTCACCTTTGTTGGGATCCACCGCTTTCATTTTTTCAGCGTACTCAATTGTCTTGCTGATATGTTGCTGGTAAGCCTCTTTCTTGCCTTCGCTATCTAGATCAAGACCCAGGGAATTATGGGCTTTGGTTAGCCTCAACAGGGTCTGAAAAGAGTTCTCGTCTAGCTTCAGAGCCTTTTCCATGAGCGCGATAGTCTCCGTGTTATTCGCCGCCTGGTAGAGTGTGTCAGCTTTTTTGTACTCAACTGCAAGAATAGCGTTGATTGCCCCCTGGTGTTTGGAGTTTGCTGCTTTCTCTATCCATTGGAGACCTTCTTTGTTTTGTACACCGCCTTTTTTCATACCCAACTGGAACTGCGCCTCCGGGTCTCCGCCAGCAGCCTTTTCTTCAAGACTTTTTTCTTTGGGAGGAGCCTTCTGGGGTGCCGGGACCGCCACCTTTGCAACTCGTGAGATACCTGCAGCAGGTGCAGAGGTACCTTGTGGTTTGCCAAAGATTCTTAGGGGGCCTAAGGCCGCTAGCTTCACAGCCTGCTCTACCTCAGAGGGACTGAGCTGTTGGCGTAGTAGGGGTAATGCCCTGGCCGCCTCGGTGAGCTTTGCCTGGTTTGCCAGGATCATCCAGGCCAGTGATTTCACCAGGTCTTTGCTGGTTCCTACGCCGCGAAATAAGAGGTGAGATAAGTTGTACTGGGCTCTTGGATGCCCCTGTTCCGCAGAACGCTGATTCCACTTGAACGCGTCGTGTCCATCTCGCTCGACTTCCTCGTCATTGAGATAGAGATATCCGAGCCTGGCCTGAGCTTCCCTATGCCCCTGGATTGCAGCCTTTCGGTACCAGCGTACCGCCTTTTTCTTCGATTCTTCCTCACTTTGGCCAAATTCAAAAAGCAAACCTACCTGGAACTGAGCTTCAGGATCACCAGATTTGGATGCCAGCAGAAACCAGCGCAAGGCATCATCTCGATTCACTTCCACCCCGCTACCCTCAAGAGAAAGTACCCCGGCATTAAACTGTGCTTCAGAATGACCGGCCTCGGCGGCCTTCATGATCCATTGGGCACCTTTTCTAGGATTTTGAAGCTCTTGCGGACCGGTTAGCAGAATTTGTCCCAGCCGAAATCTCGCTTCGGTTGAGCCGCTAACGGCTGCCCTTTCATACAGTTCTAAAGCTTTTCTTGTCTGACCTTGCTCTTCGAGGAGGGCACCAAGGGCCAGGTTTGCTAGCGTAGACTCGGAACTGGAACCCTTTTCAAGCCAGCTTGTTGCTGAGGAGATTTCTGTGGCTCCCCCCTCCCCCTTCCATAAAAGAATTCCGAGTAAGGTCTGGGCCCTGGGGTATCCCTGGTTGGCGGACTTCAGCAGTATTGAGCGAGCAAGTTTAGCGTCCTGGGAGGTTCCCAAACCGAGGTAATGGAGGACACCCAGGTTATAGAGTGCCTCGGCATGATTTTTTTCGGCTGCCTTCTGGTACCAGCCAAGGGCCTTCTCGTAGCCACTTCGGTATCCCTCAATGAGCTGACGAAAATCCAGCGTTTGCGAACCGAAACAAGGACTGAGCAGGGCGCAGAAAAGGAGTGAGGAAAGGACCTGGATTGGGAACTGTCTCATCCTCCAAGCTCCTTGAGTAGAGTCCTTGCATAATCCTGGTCTCTGGATTCTTCGCTACGGCGGGGCGTTAGCTTGAGCAGAGTGTTGAACTTTTCTTTAGCCTCTTCTTTCTTGTCCAGGCGCTGAAGCATCTGACCATATTTCAAGAGGGTGTAGATGCGATCAGGGCTGGCTTTGGCCCCGTCTTCATAGAGTTTTAGCACATCTTCTTCCGTAGCATCTGGCAGCTTTCCCAGGAATGACTTGGCAAAGGCCTTAAGCAGCCAGGGGAGATCTACAACCGCCAGGTAGTAGGTTCCAAGGACTGCATGAGCCATCCCTAGTGAAGGATCTAGCTTGATGGCGGTCTTGCAGTATTCTTCCACTTTTGAACCGATTTTAATCTTCTCCCTTCCACCCTTAAACTTGGCCAGGTTTCCTGTGGACATAGCAAGGATTAAAAATCCTTCAGCCTTACCTGGATGCTTCTCCGTAAGCCTGGTTGAAGTTTCTATTGCGGCACGAAAGGCCTTCTCCGCGTCCTCTCCTTTTTTAGCAGTTTTAAAATCAAGACCCAGTGAGTTCTGCGCGTAGGAGAGTCCAAGCAGCAGGGGATAGGAATTTGAGGATAGATCCAGGCCCTTCTGGAAGATTTTGATGGCTTCCTGGTTGTTCATCGACCGTGCGCTGGCAAGTCCATCATCTGCAAATCGCTTTGCTAACAGAGTTTTTGCCTCAGCATGCCCGGCATAGGCAGCCTTTTCAAGGTAGGTTTTGGATTTGCCTTCGTCCTTTTCAATTTCTTTGCCTTCAGCAAGTATCCGTGAGACCTCAAACATGGCTCCGGCGTCACCGCCATCTGCCCTGGAGAGCAAGGCTTTCATTTGATCAGGTTTTGTTTCTTTCTGAGGTGCTGGTGTACTCTTGGAGCCCTGTGCTGTACTGCTCAAGAGTTTAAGAGAATGATTCTTTGCCTGTTCAATTGAGCCCGGATCAAGAGCTTTTTCGAGGGAAATCACCAGTTCACCGCTGCCCTTCGCTCCTCTCTTGGCGGAGACATATGTCCATGCCAGACCATTGATCGGATCAGCGTTTTCTCCCAGGCCGCGAAACTTCATTAACCCTAAGAGCATGGAAGCTTGTCCGTGCCCAGCACTGGCTGCCTTTTGCAAGGAGTTGAGTGCCGCTGGGAAGTCTCTTTTGTTTTTCAGTCCGCTAAAGAACTCTACACCGAGCAAATAGTCTTCATGTCCCGGTTCAGCGAATGCGCAACCGAAAGACCTTATGAAAACTATCAATATGCAGGCGTACAGCTTTACCATCATAGGTCCTCAAGTAGCTTTTGGGCGAATTTGCGAGTTCTGGTTTCCTGACTCTTTTTTGGCTCCAATTCCGCGGCAATTTTGAGGTATTTGGAAGCCTCCTCTTTTTTCCCCAATTTCTTTAGAAGTTGTCCCAGCTTGAAATTTGCATACATTAGATTTGGAGATGCTTTTACACCCTTGCGGTAAAGTTCCAGGGCATCGTCACCCGTTACATCGGGAAGCCCTCCCAGGAAGGACTTGGCAAAAGTCTTCAAGAGCCAGGGAAGCTCTGAGACCGCCAGGTAGTAGGTAGCCAGAACGGCATAGGCCATTCCCTGTGAAGGGTCAGTCTCGATGGCCTTCTTACAATATTCCTCAACTTTGGAGCCAATTTTCACCTTTTCTTTGCCGCCAAGGAATTTGGCCAGGTTCCCGGTCGTGACACCCATCATCACCCAGGTTTCTCCTCTGTTTGGAAATTTATCCCTTAATTTTTCTGCCTGGGCTACGGAGGTGCGGATCACTTTCTCAGCTTCATCGCGCTTATCTTCAGCCTTAAGATCGCTCCCTAGGGAATCATAGGCGCGGGTGAGTCCATAGAGGACGACGAAGGCCTCAGGATCAATGGCCATCAGACCCTTGTAAATTTCAATGGCGTTCTTGTTATCAAACTTCTCAAAAGCCTCAGCTCCTTCCCTGGCACGGAGGGTGACCAGGGGCTTTCGGGCGGCTTCCTGGCCCTGGTTTAAAGCCTTTTCAAGCCAGCCTCTGGCTTCTGCCTGCTTACCCTCCATAGCCTGAAGTTTTACTCCCAGCTCAAGCTGAGCTGCCGCCTCTCCCTCGTTGGCACGCTGTTCCAGGGTTTTCGTCGGCTGTTTTGCAGGTTTGGCGGCTGTCTTCTTAACGGGAGCTGAATCCACTTCTGGATCCCTGCCACCTTCTTTGTGCAAACCAGCAAGTAAGGTCCCGGCCAGTTTTGATCCTTGTTTTTGGGCGAGTTTTAACAATTTCGCGGCTTCCTTGATCTTAGGGTGACCTCCCAATCCATGCCATAGCATAAGGGCCAGGTTCACCATTGCATTATGGTTTCCAGCCCGAACTGCTTCAGAATAGAGTTCCCTGGCTTTTTCTAAGTCAGCCTCTCTATTCACTCCAAATTGAGCCTCCACCGCTTTGTGATAGAGATCTGAAGAGTTGGATTGAGAACCATGAAGCAGACTTCCCTCTGGATCCCTGCTCTGCCTGACCTGGACCTGCATATACGCAAGATGGGAAAGGGCTTGCGGATTCCCCTTCATCGCTGCCTTAGAATACCAGTATGCCGCCTTATCGTAATCTTTCACCACGCCCAAGCCCTGGTGGTAACGCTCTCCCAGTAGGACCTGCGCTTGTGTAGAGCCGCTCTCTGCCGCGGAATTGGCCCAATGTAAAGCCTGGTCTGAGCTGAAAGAATCCTGATCCTTGAAGCTTGCCGAAATCCTGGGATAGAAAGGATGACCTCTTTCTACCTTCCCTGGTGAGGGGATGGCTGCCGGAGATTTTCGAAGGACAGGCATTCCTGGATGAAGGATTTCAATGGGACCGACAGGTGCGTGTAGAAGGGCAGCGGCCCCCCCATCACTGAGCGATATTGCCTCTTTTTTCTGATCGCTGCTTATGCCATTGTCAAGAAACTTCAGAGCGGCCTTTGCGGACGGGAGTTCCTGGTCAGCCGCCAGTCTTGTCCAGCCATAGGAAAGTACAGGATCGTTTTGAACACCACGCCCTCGGTAATAAAGAGCTCCCAGTCTGTACTGAGCCCGTGGATCGGATTGGGAAGCCGCTTTTTGGTACCAGTACACAGCCCCTTCCCGACCCTGAAGCCGCTCTTCCTTTTCTAGCATGAAGCCAGCAGCAAATTGTGCACCCACATGACCTCTCCTTGCGGCTTGAAGATAGATCTCAAGAGCTTTGGAAGGATCCTTTTGAGTCCCCTTTCCCTGTGCGTAACGGTTAGCCTCTTCGAAGAGCTTCTCTTCCTTCTTCGAGCCTGGGGAGGACTGTGTTCTTTGGAATTTTTCTTCTTCAAGACGCTGCAGCGCTGCTTGTTTATCCTCCGCAGAGAGATTTTGATCCAATTCCTTAAGCATCTCAGCGGCTTCAGGTACCCACTGTTCTTTTGCCAGAGTCAAAAACACAAAGGCCTCCACCTGACTCTTCTCTCCTCCCAATCCATGGAGATGCATGAATCCGAGGTTGTATGCAGCGAGAGAATGTCCCTGGCGTGACGCTTTCAACCACCATTCCCGGGCACGTGTATCATCCTGTCCTACACCTTCAAGTCCCTTTCGGTAATGAAGACCTATGCCAAAGCTCGCATAGGCTTCTCCACGACTGGCATTCTTCAACAGGGATTGATGTCGCGCACTCGGCGCGGCAAAGATTGGGGGGATACAGATGAGGATCAGAAAGGTTCGAAACATTCTTCTTGGGCCTATAGATATGCCCAAACGCATTTGGTTCGTCCGGATACCCTCTCAAACAAGGAATTAGTCAATTCCTGTGCTCATCTGCGATGAGCTAATTTTGGTCATGAACCTGCAACGGGTATACTGTTTGCTTTTCAGTATAGCTTTTCTGAAACCAAGGAAGCAATGGAAGCTGAAACCGCACTCAAAACCTTCGAGGTGTTTGTCAGGAACCTGTGGATGTTCCTGTGGCTGTCTGGGACTTGGATTCTTCAATAGACTCCGGTTTTGGAAAGAGTTCCTCCATTAACTTGGGATCATTGGGCTCGAAGACGACCCTGATTCCTTCCTTTTTTGAGAACCCAAATAGTGTAGGAGATTCCGTTTTTTGCACATGCAGGTTTGTTTTTCCAAACAGACCTGGAATGATCCAGGTCATCTCCTTGGTGACTCCTGTTTCTGAGCCGAATCCCTCTTTACTCGCTGAACCATGAAGTTTTTCAAAGCGAACTTTTAGTTTTGAATAAATATCTCCTACATCCGGGAAGGTTTGCATTAAAACCACCTTGATAAGAACTTCATTCTCGAAGATCCACTCCATATAATAGAAGTCCCCGGCGAAGGAGGTTTCCAGACCCAGGACCTTCCATTGATCCCTTTTCTCAAGGCGGTGCTCTTCTGAGCTGAGAAACCGCTGCAGGGGCATTCCCCAGCGAAGATCGCGAAAGTCACCGGAGGAGAGACGCTTTGCCTCACTTTTTTGATTTTCATCAAGCTTTGTGGAGAGATAGGTGATCCAGCGCCTGGCCTTTTCGCTTCCAGCCCGTAACGCCAATTGGTAGTAGGCAAATGCCCTTACCAGGTCCTTTTCTATCTCTTTTCCTAGAAAATAGAGGCTTCCCAGGCTGCTCAGGGAGGGACCAAGTCCCCTCCTGGCTGAGAGGCGGAACCACTTGATGGCTTCAGCAGGATTCTTTTTCACACCACGGCCCCAGTAATAGAGTAGGGCCAACTCCAATTGGGCCTCGGCGATTCCTTGTTTTGCCGATCTCTCTATCCAATGCCGCGCCAGATTGAAGTCCCGATTTACTCCCTCGCCCTTCTGGTATAGGACGCCAAGGTTGAGTTGTGCTCGAGGATGACCTTTCTGAGCGGCTTTTTCAAACCACTCAAAAGCCTTTTTTCCATCCGCTTCGTGTAGGTAGAAAACGCCCAGGTTGTATTGATCTGTGCGGTTTCCATCCAGCGCCCCCTCGCGGGCATTCTTGATGCCGCCTGGGATGCTATATCCGGGAATGCTGGCAATGAAAACCAGCGAGAGAAGGTAGAAGGCCAGACTCCTCAGACAGCAATGCATAGAGGCTTTAGAATGGATCGCTAGAAGCGGTTTGAGTCCGGTACATTTCCGACCCGGCCCATTGTCTCATGCCAGGCATCAAATTGATGTCTCCATAGATCAGTTCTTGCGCCATGGATAGCTGTGAGGGGCTGAGCATTTTTTCCATCTCAGCGCGATAAACACCAGATTCATCATAGCCGTTTACGAATGCTCTGCTGAGCCAGGAATAAGCCATGACCATGTCCCTGGGCACCCCCTGTCCTTCTTCATAAAGGATTCCCAGGTTATTTTGAGCCCGTGCGTAGCCCTGTCGTGCTGCTCGATGCCACCACTTCAGCGCTTCATCAATGTCCTTTTCAACACTTTTTCCCTGGAAGTACATTACACCCAGGTTATTTTGTGCCTTGGCATATCCTTGTTCAGCAGCCCTTTTCCACCATTTCATCGCCTCCAGAGAATTTTTCTGAATTCCCCGACCCTGATCTAGTAAAACGGCCAGATTATTTTGGGCTCTTGCGTAATCCTGTTCTGAAGACTTGTTATACCAATATGCCGAAGTCATGTAATTTTGTTTTACGCCCAGGCCTTTTTCATACATGTATCCGAGGTTGTTTTGAGCAGGGGCAAAACCTTGCTTGGCTGAATAAGTCCACCAATGGGAGGCTTTTTGGAGGTCTCTGGGGACCCCAATGCCCTTGAAATACACTACACCCAGGTGGTTCTGTGCCCCGGGATGTCCATTCTCACCAGCTTTGGTGTACCAGTGCAGCGCTTTCTGGGGATCAGCTTCCAAAATATGTCCTTCATCATAGAAGGAGGCCAAGAGTGCCTGGGATTGAGCATCCCCAACCAGGGCCTTTACATAGGGCTCTCGAGCCTCTTCAGGGATATCCATGGGTTCATGGGACTTAACCGTCGCCTTCTTAGGCAGTGTTCTGCTTCTTTGAACGGCAGACAGGTTTTCAGGTGATCTCTTTGCCTTTCCGAAACTCAAGGATCTTGCCTTACGATCCGGAGTAATTCGTTTTGGCAGGGCAACCGGTGCTTCCAGATCGCTTAGATTTTCCTTTAGAGGTTTCTCTTGAGAGACCAGAGATAAAGATGATTTGGAGGTTCGAAATACAGGTTTATTTTTTCCTGGTTCCATCCTTTTCACCGCTGCTTTTATCTCTTTAGATTCTGAGTTGTTCATACTCAGGGAGAAGTGTGGAGAATCAGGACCCTGGACCATCACCTGTCTGGCACCAGGTAAATCCGTGAGCTTAACCTTGGATTGAAGGCTGAACATGACGGCGAAGACAGCCGCTCCCAGTAATGCATAGGATAGGAAACGAAAGATGGAGGATTGCTTTTCCTTCTCGGGGACCACCAAAAAGGGATTGTCCTGTGGATTGAAGGGCTTTTCGCGGGGAGGTTCACCGGTCGTTGGCGATGCCTGATGCTTTGGATTTCGGTTCACGTAGATTAAAATTTTTGAACAGAATACTGACCATGCTTTTGGATTGTCCGGGGTCATTTGTCGTTTAAGAAAAGCTATCAGTACCTGCGGTTCCATCTCATTGTCGCGTACAGCGGCTTTCAAAAGACGGGCCTTTAACTGAAGGTTTTTCGCATTTTCAATTTTATGTAGAACACTCATGAGAACTTCCCGGGATAGACTTTTCCAATTCTTTCGTCATTTCACCCGGAAATGTATGAGTCTTATGGAAGAACAAACAAGATCTTCAAAAAAAGTGAGATCAATGTCCCGATGCCATGGGATAGAGTTCGCCTCTCCAATGATAATAAACTTCTCCAATCCAGAATTTTGCTGGAGAACCACAAGGCAAAAGGGTTTCCAAACCTATCTCCTTGATGGAATCATCACCCAATTCAAAATGAATGGGATCAACTTCAACCATTGCTGGAGAACTGAGCGCATAGGCGAAATTCAGCGGAGATCCAAATCGGTTTCTCATTTGAATGTTCCACTGGAAAAAACCTCTTGATCTTCGAAGAACGCAGCCTCGCACCCGAAAGTCCAAACCTCTCCAGCCACGATGTTGAATCCAGGCAGGATCATGGTTGATGGGATCGGGAGGCGGGGTAAAGGAATGGGCTACCGGTAGTATGGCCCATGCGGATTCGAGTTCATTCTGACTAAATCTCGAAGTATTCGCTTTTTTCATTCTCTGGTGGGCGGTAGGAACGACTGGAGGTGCCGGTGCTGGATTCATGAGTTTTTTGGGATGGTTGAGCCTGAATTTCAGATCCCTTAGATTTCGTATTGACTCTCGCCATCCTTTGCGGGCGGACTTGCCGTACCAATGCATTGCCCTGGTCAAATTCTTTTCACACCCAACACCCTTCTCATGCAGAACACCCAGGTAGTGTTGGGCGATGGTGTCCTGGGCCTCCGCAGCGAGTCTCAGCCAGGAACAAGCCCTGTCTTCATCACGGGGAACCTGTTTTCCGTGGTAGTAAAGCAGTCCCAGAACTCTCTGGGATGAAGGAATTTGGTGAGTAGCCCCCTGATGAAAGTAATCGACTGCCTTCTTCAAATCCCGTGCGACACCCTTGCCTCTTAGATATAGTTCCCCAAGCCGTGTCAGAGAGCTGTATTTTCCCAGCTCAACCGCTCGTTTATACCAGAGTTCCGCCTGCTTGGAGTCGGGTTCGATTTGGGTGGCGGTTTCATAGATATATCCGATTCTCTCCATGGCCTGGGAAAATCCTGCCTCCGCGGCTACATTGAGCCATCGCAGTGCTCGAGGTTCATTCCTTTGAATCCGTTGGCCCTCCATATATAGCGTGCCCAGGTTCAGAGCAGCGTTGGGATAGGTTCGCTCGGCCGCTTCGGTCAGGAGTTCCACCGCCCGCAGTGTTCCCACTTCTGAGGGCTCCTGGTCGAGTAGAACTCGTGCGAGGTTTGTCATTGCTCCTAGACTCTTAAAGACCACTGCTTTTTCCAGCCACTGCAGACCTTTGATTTCATCCTGGACTGAGGCCGGTCCATGCAGATAGAGCATTCCCAGATTGTTCATGGCTCCTCCATGATCATGCTTAGAAGCTCTCTCATACCAGTAGATGGCCCGGTTGAGATCAACCGGTATCCCTTCTCCCTTCTCTAACATCCAACCGACAGAATTCTGTGCCTGGGCATCTTCCTTATAGGAGGCGAGTTCCAGAAAGTGGAAGGCAAGCCGGGCATTTTTTTTGACCCCCATACCTTCCAGATAGGCTCTTCCCACATAGGACTGTTCCGCGGTATTTCCTTCTCTTGCCAGGATTAGCCTGGATTCGAAATCCTGCGCACAGAAAGATACCATCGTGAGAAGAAATTGAAGAAACAGGACTAAATTTGAAGCCTTCGAGAACATGATGAGATAGATCTACTTTCTAGACTCTTCGGATCATAACCAGGACTGTTTGCTGATTTTGATGAGATCATAGATTTGCATTTCTATTGTTTCTGGTGATTCCTTATCGGGCTTGCTCCCCGTGAAACTCCGTGGTTAACTAAGCCGAACGAAGGATGAAACCATGTCAAAGCCCGAATCTCCCGCAAATGAAAAAGAACCGTCTGTCGTCAACAAAAAGGTTCCCAGAGGGGACTTTATTCGTGAAAGAATTGAACAGGACCTGAGTAGCGCTAAAGTCAGTCAACTGGTGACCAGATTCCCGCCAGAGCCCAATGGTCAGCTTCACATAGGACATGCCAAGGCGATCTGTTTGAATTTTTCCCTGGCTGACGAATTTGAAGGTGGACGCTGCCATCTTCGATTCGACGACACCAACCCGGTTAAAGAAGATGACTCTTTCGTTCAGGCTATAAAAAAAGATATCCAGTGGCTTGGTTGGGATTGGGGAGACCATCTTTATTTTGCATCTGACTATTATGAAAAGCTCTATCAATACGCCCTGCAGCTGGTAAAGGCTGGAATGGCTTATGTTTGTGATCTCGACGCGGATCAAATTAGAGAGTATCGGGGAACTTTGAAAGAACCCGGTAAAAATTCTCCCTTTCGAGATCGGTCAGTAGCTGAGAACCTGGATCTATTCCAGAGGATGAAAAGTGGTGAGTTTGAAGAAGGGCATTGTGTCCTGAGGGCAAAAATTGACATGAGTTCATCCAATATTCCCATGCGGGACCCGGCTTTATACAGAATTCGCAAGGTTCCTCATCATCGAACGGGCGATCAGTGGTGTATCTATCCCATGTACGATTTTGCCCACTGCCTTTCTGACGCTATAGAGGGTGTAACCCATTCCCTGTGCAGCCTTGAGTTTGAGAATCATCGACCGTTATATGATTGGATTCTACAGAAGATTGGTTTTGAGTCCCCTCCCCAACAGATAGAGTTTGCTCGGATGAATCTTACCTATGTAATGACGAGTAAAAGAAAGCTAGCGGAGTTGATCACCAGAGGCTTTGTCGAGGGCTGGGATGATCCTCGCATGCCGACTCTTTCCGGTCTTCGCCGCCGCGGGCTTACACCGTCCTCCATCCGGGATTACTGTAACAGAATAGGAGTAGCCAAGGCCAATAGCACCGTCGATATCGCTCTACTGGAGCACTGCATTAGAGATGAGCTTAATGCTAGCGCGATGAGAGTAATGGCAGTATTGAATCCATTAAAGGTGGTGATCACCAACTATCCCGAGGCAGAAACGGAGGAGTTGGATGCTGTGAATAATCCGGAGGACTCTTCCATGGGATCCCGTAAAATTCCCTTTGGGAGGGTTCTTTATATTGAGAGAGATGACTTCATGGAAGATCCGCCCAAGAAATTCTTTCGCCTGGGTCCCGGTCGTGAAGTTCGACTGCGCTACGCTTATTTCATCAAGTGTGATGAAGTCATTAAAGACTCCGAATCTGGTGAGATTCTGGAAATTCACTGCACCTATGATCCCCTTTCCAGGGGCGGTAAATCTCCTGATGGGCGCAAAGTTAAGGGGACATTGCACTGGGTGAGTGCCGAGCATGCCATCGAAGCGGAAGTACGCCAGTTTGAGCACCTTTTCACGGTTTCAAATCCTGATTCCAGGGCCTCGAAAGGGGAACTTGAAGAACTCTTGAATCCAGATTCAAAAATAGTTCTCACTCAGTGTAAACTCGAGCCATCCCTGGCGAATTATTCTGAGGATACCAGGTATCAATTCGAAAGATTGGGATATTACTGGCCGGATCCTGAGGACTACAGTGCTGAGTATCCCGTGTTTAACCGGATTGTTTCCCTCAGAGATACCTGGGCCAAGATTCAAAAAGCTGGTCAATAGGGTCATTCTCCTTCAAAATTAAGGAGTGCGCACCTGTAGAGTACTGCTTTTCATTCTTTATTCTATCAATGCCCATGCCCGGTCACTTGTATCCGGGTGGAACCACATTTCTTTCGTGACCCAGGCACCATTGAGCGTTTCTGATGTTCTACAGAATCACATTTCTGGCAGTGTACGAAAAATCTGGGCGTTTCGTGATGGCAGGTGGAGTTATTACTCCACTATTGATCAATCCGGCTCCTTGAACGAGGTTTTCCCGGGAGAATCCTATTGGCTCTATATGGAAGGTACGGGTACTCTTCATACCGATCTTTCCGGAGCTACTCTCACCGAGCTTAGAATCAGTTCCCCTGGCTGGGTTTTAGGTTCTTTTTCCCAGGACAGCGTACTGAATTTAGCACTGCAGGTTCTTACCCCCTTTCGGGTGGATTTGAACCATTCGTTGGAGAACGTGGGCAGAGTATGGGCCTACGATGGAAGTCAATGGTCCTCCTTTGGTTCGGAATCAGGGGGGAACCTCACCACTCTTGAAGCTGGCGCCGGTTCCTGGTTCCACATTAGAGATCAGTCTCAACGGGTTACATTGCAGAATCCTCTCATTCTTACTCCTACCATAAGTGTCAATCCGATCCAGTGGACGCGCTCAACTGGCCCGCCCGGAGGCGGCATCTGGTCCCTGTCAGTTGCTCCTTCCAATCCCCAGGTCATTTACGCTCCCTCCCATGATCTGAATATTCTCAAGAGTGAGAATGGCGGTGATTTATGGTACCAGGTTGGGGAGAGGGAACTCGGAGCTCATATTTTTGCCCCAATTCTTATAGATCCCCTGAACGCCAGTAGTTTTCTGGTCAGTAACGGAAGTATCCATCGTTCCACCGATGGAGGAGCAAGCTTCATGGATCTTGATATTGGAAGCGGAGAGAATCGTGGGGTGGTTGCCATGGCTTATGCACCTTCTGATCACGAACGGATCTATGCTGCTATGGAGACCGGGAATATCTACCGATCAAATGATCGTGGCGCAAGCTTTGTTTTGGTACAGACCATGACAGTTTGGGAACCGCAAAATTTCCTGTTGATAGACCCTTTTAACAGGGATAAGCTCTTACTTGTGGTTCAAGAGCCTGAAGCAAGTTCATATCATTTGGTGATTAGCGAGGATGCCGGATCTAACTTTAGCATCCTTCATACCGCAAATTCTCGAATCTTTGATATCGTAATTCATCCCCAGGAAGTCTCGAAATTCTATTTCACAACGGACGACGCGTTTTACAGAACCCTGGATGGAGGGCAGAATTTCACATCTTCGGAAGGCGGTGGAATTCTGGCAATTCCAGATAAGAATCCAGCCCTGCTCTACCGGTTATCTCACGAAGGCGAATTCTCCGTCTCCTCTGATGATGGATTTTCCTTTTCCATGAGGGCGGAGCTAGATTTTCATGACCATGGTGAGGACCATCACGGAGGGTTGGATATGGCAGTTGATCCTCAGAATTCAAATCGTATCTATATTGGTCGGCAGTCGGGATTTTACCGTAGCATTGATGGAGGGAGCACATTTAATGATATCAACAATGGCCTGGTGGATGACGGGACTTTCACCCTCGCCGTAGATCCAAGTGATTCTGATCATGTTCTGGTGGGGAATTTTTGGAGTCGCGGAGTATTCAAAACCACCGATGCGGGTGTAAATTTTGAATTGCTTGAGGAGTGGCGGCATGCGCCGAAACCAGATCATTACCCGATGGAAATTGTCTTTGATCCGAGCGATCCTGGCCAGATCTACATTACGGGTGAATATGGACTTAAGAAGAGCATCGACGGCGGTGCAACCTGGAATTCCCTGGGCGGATCCGCATTGTTCGGAGCTCACTTTCACGGTCTTGCAATCGATCCCGTGAACCCGCTTCGAATCTATGCCGGTACCGGAAAAGGGGAAGACAATGCCCTGGCAGGAGCACATATTTACCGCAGTACTGACGGAGGCGCAAGTTTTGAAGATCTGACCAGCGGATTTCCTTCACAAATAGAAGCCAATGTTTATGTCATAGCAGTAGCGCCTTCGAATCCATCCGTTGTTTACGTAGGTACCAATGCTCATGTATTCGTAGACGCTGAGCTTCCAACGGAGGCACTGGGGATTTATTATAGCTCCGATGGCGGGAATAACTGGGAGGCTCGAAGTTCAGGACTGCCCAGTCTGAGCTGTTTTTCCCTGGCGGTAAATCCTGAGAATCCCAATCACGTTCTCACCGGACTCGGGCATGCCCATGCTCATATACATATTGATGAAGCCCACGAAGATGAGGGACATACGGCGCAGGAAGAACATGGGAGTGGTAAAGGATTGTATGAAAGCACGGATGGAGGGCTAAGCTGGAGTCAAGTGAGTAGCCTACCAGCTGAGGAAGTCAGTCACATTGAATTCCATCCTATCAATCCGAATATCATTATGGTCAGTTACGGAGAAAACCGCAGCGGAGGCGGAGGCGGGCTTCCTAAGGGTTTTGGCTTGTACCTTACCATGGACGGTGGACGACATTGGATACAGACCGCTTCCTCTTTCACCGCTCGGGAAAAGGTAGTGATGGATGTGGTCTTAAGCTCTGACGGTGAGAGAATTTACGTGGGTACCGACGATGGATTTTATCGAGGGGATTGGAATCGCGATTAGAAAGCCAATTCCAGGTTGTTTAAAAAACGATCGATTTCTACAACATCTCTAAGTTCATGGACCTGCAGGTTTGGAAATGTTTGAGATTCAATGAGTTCTCTATAGCTGGATTGGTATTTCCTGTGGGTGCGGATCACCCAGAACGGAATTCCTTCGTACGAGAGAAGTGAACCGAGGCTTTCAGTATTGCCGTTACACACAAGTTTACGAGAGATCAATCTTCTCACGGTCCGAGACACTGCCCTTGATAAGACAAGGGGAAAAGAAAGGTTTAACCAGATCAGGTCTGTGGCTCTGGGCCAGAGAATTTCACGTACCTGGCTATAGTTTCCTGAAATGATCCAGGATTCTTTAGCTGAAACCTCCTGAATTTCAGTCCTTAGTTCAGAATCGGAGACATGCTGCCATCCAGGTTTCCAGTAGAGATCATCAATTTCAATGTGTTCTATAGCGGTTTTTTGGGAGAGTCTGTCACCCAGGGTGGATTTACCCGAACAGGAGGAACCTATGATTAAAATTCGACTCAAGTCTCTTGCTGCTCTCTCATTCAAAATCTTGAATGCACTGTTTAAGGCCGGAAACGGCTCCTGTGGTCAGCAGATGGTTGAAATCCAGTAGGCGGCTAAAAATGGGTATAGCTCGTGAGGCGTCGGTACGATCTTTAATCCGCGGATGCTGCTCTACAATATTTGCGGACTCAATTTCAAGAAGTGCTCTTTGGATTTCTTCATCCACCAGTAATACTTGATGATTGCGTCTGGATTGATAAGGAATCAAACCATCCTCTCCAGGTGTACCATAGAATGAATTTCTGTCACACTCACAGAAGAGGTAAGCTAGCTGCTCGGCCTCTTTACCGATGGCTTCAATAACTTTTTCCCGCTCTTCGAAAGGTACAGCCTGCTGCGTATAAGCCTGGGTACTGTAGATACTATGGAATAAGCCCCCGATGCACACATCATCTGGATTTCCCCAGCTGAGGAGCAATTGGTAAGTTTGGTAAAGATGGTCATATAAGCTTTTTCCTGAATGGGTGAGATCCATGGCTCCTACTTCTTCAAGAACGACTTTGAACTTATCAGGTATCATGATCTCTCCCTTCCTTTTTCCTTTCGGATTGGATTTGCTTTAGCCACCATACTATTTAATTCTAACGTTGAAAATGAATCAAGAATGAACCATACAGCACGGATTTTCTCTCTCATGGGGAGCCATTGATGGAAGTTCTCATTATAATCCTATTGTAGAGCTTTTTTTCACCACCGGGAGGCACAGATGAAGGACTGGGATCTTTTAGGCGATAGTTTCGTCAAACTCTTTTCTTTGGGTTTTCTCTTTGCAATGGGAATAATCTGGAGCTGGGTTTCCTTCTTTCGAGTGGATACGGTGGTTGTTAAGGTTGAAATGCAAGAGCCCCTACATCAATTCTGTGTGAACGTTGATGCCCTCCATGGATGGCATGAATTTGAGTTCCCTCAACCCTATGGCCATGTCACCTACCTGGGAGGATCCTGGTCAGTGGATGCCGATGTTCTCTTTCCTGTGGGACCGGAAGGATACGAAGAATTATGGGAATCAGGACTTGAATTTCCCGGTCTGCGATTCACGGATTCCGCGCCTACTGGAGCTTTGTTGATTGAAGATCAGGAACGCGGCATAGTTTGGTTCCAAAGGCCAAAATGTCTCGCTAATTCCCAGCATAGGGTACGAATGCGAATCAATGAAATTGATGAGGATCTATTTGATAATCATGGTTCTCTGACAGTGTGCTTTGGTAAGAGAAGCGCACATTCCCACTGAACTTATAAAACATCTCAAAAAAGCCCTTACCAGGGATTTTCTTTACCCTAAATCAAGCTGACAACTCCATTCTACTGCGCTTTACGGCAAATCGCAGTAGAATGGAGATCGAATACAGGGTCTTAGAAACTGGCTCAAAAAGCAGAGAACTTCAGGGAAGGAAACCCTCATGAACTTTGATTTTAAATCAATCTCCTCAAATCGTAGTGCGCCTGTCTATCTCATTGCTGAGGTAGGCGTAAATCACAACGGAAATCTGGGGTTGGCGAAATCTATGGTTAGATCTGCCGCTGAGTGCGGTGCTCATGCCGTCAAGTTTCAAACTTTTACTGCTGAGGGACTTGTTACCAGGGGCACCCCAAAAGTTGAGTACCAGAAAAGCACCACATCCGATCAAGAGTCCCATTATGAAATGATCAAGAACCTGGAGATGCCCGAGAGCTTTTACCCAGAGTTGATAGAACTCTGCAATGAGCTCAAGGTGGACTTCTTGTCTACTCCTTATGATGTTCAAAGTGTGGATTTTCTGGAATCTCTAAATGTGGGGCTCTATAAAGCAGCTTCAGCCGATCTTGTAGATCATATCCTTCTTGAAAGAATCGCGAAAACTCTCAAACCAACCATCCTGTCCACGGGAATGGCAACACTTGGAGAAATTGAGGAGGCACTGGAAATCTTTCATAAGCAGGGTAATGAACAGGTCATTCTTCTACATTGTGTTTCCAATTATCCCTGTTCAATTTCCAGTTTAAATCTTCTCTCAATGCAGACACTATCCCATGCTTTTGGTTTTCCAGTCGGTTATTCAGACCACAGTGAGGGATCGCTGGCTGCCTCTATCTCTGTGGCTCTTGGGGCTGTTTTGGTAGAGAAGCACTTTACGACGGATAAAACACTGGCGGGCCCTGACCAGGCCGCCTCCTCTTCTCCCGAAGAATTCAGGGAACTCGTTTCCCAGGTACGCCTGGCCCAATCGGCACTGGGTTCCCCTGTCAAAGCATGTCAGGAAGAGGAACGACAGATGTCTTTTGTTTCTAGAAAGAGCCTTGTGACAAGCAGAGAACTTTCGGCAGACTCGATCATCCAAAGAGAAGATCTGACGGTTAAAAGGCCAGGTACAGGTCTGCGAAGCAAAGTCATGTCCGAGGTTATTGGTCGGCGCGTTCGACGGGATTTACCGGTGAATCATCTATTGGACTGGGGCGACTTTCAATAAGGGCTCAGTCACTCTTGCCCTGTGTCTTCCATTTCTTAAATTCGGAAAAAGGGATGCGTTTGATCTTTCCAAACTCATTCTTGATGGGGAATGTGGGCATCTTTCCCTCGATGAGCTCTAGTTGTGGGGTACTCGTTTTTCCATAGCGAGGAATGGCATGCTTAATCATCTCGGCCTTGTAGTCCATTTTCCTACCTGAGGACTTGGAAGGGTGGATTTTCTTATCGGTTACGACCACGGTTTTGGACCTTTTTTTTGTAGGCTTTTCCGCCAGACCAGAACTGAAACTACTTGTGTCCTCAGCAGGTTTGGGACTTGCGGACATTGCTTTCTGCTCGTCTTTCCTGCTCGTTTGTTCCATGGCCATATCGGCCTCTTCATCCATCATTCCCTCTAATTGTGCCTCCAGTTTGCTTTTAAGATTATTGGCTCTTGCAATAGCCCTGATGGGGATCTCTTCTTCCAGATCAGCAGACATGGCCCACATCATCTCACTGGTCCCTGAGTCGGGCTCCTCTTGCAGTTTGAGCATAAGGGGATGATGGCCACCAACCCCTGCCGGCCTCAAGATATAGGCCGTCTGCAGGTTTTGGGCTCGGTTTTGAATTTCCACACCAGCCTTGGATTCAACCACCATAATTTGAGTGTCCTTGGAGGAGACCTCTACACGAAATGCGGTACCCAGGACTCCTGCTACAGAAACCGGTGTTTGAACGCCAAATCGGGAGCCGTTTTTTTCGATGAAACAATTGATGGCTCCCCTGAAGACCTCCAACAGAACCTGAAACTTACTTTTAGATTGGGGTTCCGTAAGGATGATTTCAGTGTTTTCCTCTACAAAAAGATCTCCATGATTTTGGATCAAGAGATGAAGAAATGCACCAGGTGCTGTTCGAAGCTGGTCCAGTGGGTAAAGATTTAAAGCGGAATCTCCTGACTGAAGAATTCGTTCCTGGCTTGATTTGGCCTCTTTAAGGTATATAGATCCTGAAAAATCTGCCACCCGGGCGATGGGTTTTTCCAGGGCCATAGAAACGGAGTTGAAAAGGATCAAACTAAGGCAGGTAAGCATTCGGACCATAAGAACTCCTGAGCGCTGTATTTCACGAAATAGTTTCAGTGCGACTCGCTGGAATGTATCATCTTTAGTACCTAATATGAAAGAAAGCCTGCGGGTATCACGCTTGAGAGAGTTCACCCTACTCCCATTACAGGAGGAAAGCGACAATGAGCATTGAGAGAGTTTTAACCTGTGAGGGAGGAGTGGAGCTTTCCCGTCTTGTGTATGGTACATGGAGGTGGGATGCCGTCCCAGAGTTTCGTACGAAGTGGGGCAGAGAGATCGTTGAGTCCTGTCTTGACCTTGGCATCAGCAGTTTTGATCACGCTGATGTCTATGGAAATTTTCGTTGTGAGGAATATTTTGGGCTGGTCCTCAAGGAGTCTCCCGGTCTGCGGGATCGCATAGAAATCGTAACCAAATGCGGAATTCAATTTCCTTCCGATAGACGGCCGGGAGTTTATGCAAAGCATTACAACACCAGCTACGAGCACATTCTTGAGAGCGTAAACAATTCTCTGAGGAATTTTGGTACCGACTATGTGGATGTCTTGCTTATTCACCGACCAGATCCGCGCATGAATCCGTCGGAAACAGCCCGAGGACTTCAGGCAGTTGTAGACTCGGGAAAGGTTCGAGCCGTGGGGGTTTCCAATTTTCTACCCTGGCAACTGGATTCTCTGGCAAAATTCTTGAAAATTCCACTGGTGACTAACCAGGTTGAGCTAGGTGTTTTGCATCTGAAACCTTTTCACGACGGAACCATAGCTCAGTCCCAGAAACTTGGCTTCAGGGCCATGGCCTGGTCACCCCTGGGAGGTGGGCGACTTTTCAATGGGGATGATGAGCAGAGCTTACGGGTCTATGGAGTCTTGGATTCTCTGGCGCAGAAATATGACTCAACCCAGGGGCAGGTGGCTATGGCCTGGCTGCTCGATCATCCTGCTGGAGTGATTCCTTTGCTAGGTACCAATAAGGTCGAGAGAATTAAGGAGTTAGCGGAGAGCATCCAGGTAAAACTGGAGCTTCAAGACTGGTATACCATTTGGGAAGCATCCGCCGGAGTTGAACTTCCTTAGCATATGAGAAAATTCTATGTTTGTTCACTATTAGTTTTGATCCTGTTTCAGAATCTGCGATGGGCAGAAACTCTAGACACCACTATTTCTACTCCTGAATTTTCGATTCCGACGGCTGCTGATCTTACGCCCGAGTCAAATTGGGTCGTCCAATGGCTCACTTATTTCTACTTGAATCCTAAACCTGGGAAAGTCGGGGATGTATTGAAGACTCTGGACGAATTGGGTTGGCTGAATTCAGCCAATGGCAGCATTCTGGGCTTTCTAGCTACGCTGTTCAAGCATTATCCAGGATCCTACGAATCGGCTTTACAGAAATTTCAAGTACTTGCGATTAAGTCCAGGTTGGCCTTAATCAAGGCAGCCTGGCTGCAAGATCCAAAAAATTGCAGTGACATCATGCACAGATTTCAGTCTTCTTTGACTGAAGAAGAGAGAAGCATGATTCAGCGGCTCAAGGCGAAGTCTGCGCAAAATCTTTTAAGGGATGAGATCGATGTTCCCTCTAAACTTGATCAATTGTGGGGTGGTTTCTTTGTGACCGGTAAGCAAGAATACATCCGTCGTCTGGCCTCGGTATTAGATGATTATACCGAAGGAAACGCTTACAAGGATGAACAAGTGATTGCGAATGCTTCTCATTGGTCCTTGATTTCCAATTCAATTCAACATTTGCAGGTTTATGATCATATTGTGAACTTGTCCAAGAAGTGTATTCAGAAGGAAAAGTGTCTGAACTTATGGGACATTGCGGCCCGGTCTACGATTGAGAGATCCAGGATGAGTGATGACGATTTGTTGAGGAATGATTTTCCAGTCAAGTTTGAGATTCACCTTGAGAAAAGTAAAAGTAACAAATCCAGTTCCCTGGTTACTCTTGCTGAAGATTTTCTTTTTGGACGTGGGACCAAAAAGGATGTCACGAAGTCCATCGAACTTTTAGAAAGGGCCCATCGCCTGGGGAATGGAACGGCTTCTCTACGACTTGGAGAACTTTATAAGACTGGGGTCGGAAAGAAGAAGGATCTCAGGTTAGCGGTATCTTTTTTCACAACAGCCGCGCAGCGTGGATCGTCTCTGGGGAAACTGCAATTGGCAGTATGTAAATTTCTTGGAATCGGTGGCGAGAAGGCGGAACTTCAAGGTGTCGATTTAGCCAGGGAGGCCGCAGACGCAGGTCAGGTTTCGGCACAACAGTTGCTCGCTAGGATCTATACGAAAGACAAAATTGTGAAACAGGATTATGACCAGGCCGTTTACTGGCTTGAAAAGGCAGCGGTTGCCGGGAGTGCCAACGCGGCATTCTCCTTGTGGAAGGTTCTACACGCAAGAAAACCTGAAAAAATAGATTTGGCAGGGGCTCATCACTGGTTGGTAAGAGCAGCAAGTATGGGTCATCCAGGCGCATTAGTTCTATTGCGGGCAGAAACCTCAAAAGAGAGTCCTCGTTGGCAAAGTGAAAGTAGATCTGCTGCGGAAACTGGTGATGCTGAAAGTCAGTTTGACCTGGCCATGGAATATGTTCGGGGTAATAACAGAGAAAAGGATATTGGTGAGGCCATAAATTGGCTTAGAAAAGCAGCAGATCAGAATCATTTGATGGCCATGAATAATCTGGCTTACTTGTTGTCGCAGAGAGACGAGGAATTAGAGCATGCACTTGAGGTGGTTGATAAGGTCCTGAAAATTGAGCCTGATAGTCATCATACTTTAGACACAAAAGGCTGGATCCTCTACAAGATGGGAAAACTAGCTGAATCCCTGGAGTATATCAAGAAGGCTTGCGATTTAGACCCAGAGTCAGAATCAAATGATAAGGGTCGTCATCTGAGGATCATTCAAGAAGCAATCCGTATGAGTAACGAAGAAGAATAGAGACAGTGCTTTTGGTTCTATAAAGAGGTGGAGGAGATATGGCCTACGATGAGGGTATTGCTCATAGAATCTCGGAAGTGTTCTCTTCACGAACGGATGTGATCGAAAAGAAAATGTTTGGTGGCATCGCGTTCATGATTTCTGGTCACATGTGCTGTGGAGTTGTAGATGAACTTCTTATGGTGAGGGTAGGTCCGGAACAATACATCAAGGCATTGAAAAGACCTCATGCCAGAGAAATGAACTTCACAGGCAAGCCCATGAAGGGTTTTGTCTATGTCGATCAAGAAGGATTTGATTCTGACCAGGACTTAGAATCCTGGATAGAGATGGGTGAGAATTTCGTCTCGACACTCCCACCAAAAGCTTAAAGAAAGGTAGGCTGGATCATGATTGAAGTCAGATTCAGTCGCTGAGTTTCATTTTCAACCACTTTTCGTCAGCCAATTATTTTTTGCGCCAGGAGTTTTTGGGTCTAGATTTTCTTGTGAAGAGTTTATTGAGGACTCCTGCCAGTCGAATTCCGCCTTCAAGCATTCTCTTCTCGATTACGGGACGGATTTTTGAGCGGTAGGGATAGCTTAGTTTCTTATCACCGATATCATAGACTATATCAAGATAGGATCTTGATTCTCTTACCCATTGGTAGATGGATGCTTGCTGTAAGGACCGGATTTTCTTTCTGGGTAATTGGTTCAGGAATTGGGTGAATTCGGTAAAGGAGAGCTTTTCATCATTGACTAAATGTTCATCCCAGACTTTGTGTAGATTGGTATCCTCCCAGAACCATTTCACCTTGACCAGGTTAGCTCCATGGTCACCCGGTATCCCGGTATGTAGAGGCTGGTGGATGTCTCCGATGAGATGAACCAGCCATTTGAGAGCGATAATGCGATTTTCTCGACTTGTTTTAGGGGATGCAAGTTGCTTTTGAAATCCCAGGATCGCTTCTACAATGTCAGTTTTCTTATCAGCCGGCCGATCTTCATAATTCATTCCCTTAGGAATGTCCACGAAATGCCAGTCCAGGCTATGCTTCCAGGTTGGGTCGTCTCGAACATCGTCACCCCAATTGGAGACCTGGGCCAGGCTTTTACCATCAAGTAGTGAGTTCACAACTTCCAGTGCTTGTGAAGAAAGGTTCTGCTGGGCTATTTCTCCTACAACTCGATGCCCTGTTTTACCCCAGGCCCAGGTAAAATTCAGAGAAATACTAAGAAAGATACAGGTGCATAGATGCAGTTTATTCATCGCTGGTTACCCCTTTTTGGATTTCCTCAATTCTTTTTACAATGACATCAGGAATGGAGGACTTGATGCTTTTGCGGTAATTGTAGCTCACCAGTATTCCTTCACCCTCTGCTGCTACTTTCCCTAATTTTTCGCTGACGGCTCGATGAGACATGGTAAATCGATCTTCCTCAATGCGTGTGATCGATGAACCCACATGGACAATGTCAGGATAGGTTAGAGGGGCTTTAAATTTACAGCTTATTGAACCAAGAATCGGACCAATTCCGGTGAGTTCCAAATGGTCCAGCAGCTTTAGTTTTTCAAAATAGGAAATTCTGGCTGATTCAAAATATCGGAAATACGCCACATTATTCACGTGGGAGAAGGCATCCATCTCTCCCCAGGCTACCGAGATCTGGGTGATGACCGGGAAAGCGCTAAGCAATTTTTCTATTTCCTTGTTTTGCATTTCACCCATGATACACTTCCGGCATGCAAGAATCCCATGGTGAGTGTTTAGATCTCTCCAAGACCTCTGCACGCTTAACCACTGGAGAGGTGGTCCCCACTCTTCTTCAGTTGACCATACCCATGATCTGGGGACTCTTTTCCATCATTGGATTCAATCTCGCGGATACCTACTTTGTAGGGCAGCTTGGAAGCCTTGAACTCTCAGCACTTGGTTTTACGATACCAGTTGTGATGGTACTGGGTACATTGACCCTTGGGCTTGGCACTGGAACCGCGTCAGCCCTTGCCAGAGCCCTTGGGGAGGGTAACCCACGAAAAGCACGCAGACTCGCCACTGACAGCCTGGTTTTAGCTTTACTGATCGTCAGTGTTCTGGTGGTCGCGGGAATTCTTACCATAGAACCCTTGTTTAGAGCGCTGGGTGCCCCCGAGAGTGTTTTACCCCTCATAGAAGACTATATGAGTGTCTGGTATGTGGCCATGATCTTTTTAGTGATTCCGATGGTAGGAAATTCGATCATTCGCGCCACCGGAGACACAAAATTCCCCGGATTAATCATGACTTTTGCCGCTCTCATGAACTTTGTCCTGGACCCTTTTCTTATTTTTGGTTGGGCTGGATTACCTGCCCTTGGGGTCAAGGGCGCTGCCATTGCTACCCTTATTTCCAGGGTAGTCACCACGATTCCATCCCTCTATATCCTTTGTTATCGCGAAAAAATTCTCGACAGCCGACTTCCCCGCCTCTCTGAGCTGCTCAATTCCTTTAAGGAAATTCTCTATGTAGGAATTCCCGCCGCCGGCTCAAATATGATTCAGCCGATTACCGGTATGTTCATCACCTCTATGCTTGCCGGTTATGGACCCGAATCAGTGGCTGCGTTTGGTCTTGTTCAGCGCATGGAGTCCTTCGTCTTGATCATTGCCCTGGCCCTGGCTTCGGCTTTAGGTCCATTCCTCGGCCAGAACTGGGGTGCTGGGAAAAAAGAGAGAGTGGAGAAGGCTATCTGGGTATCCGTAAAATTTTGTCTTGTGTGGGGAGTCATTTCAGCAGCAGCCCTGGGCTTTTGTTCTGATTTTATTGTCAGGGCTTTTAGTGATGATCCCGCTATTTGTACCGTAGCGGTTTTATACCTTGTGCTGGTGCCCTGGACCTATGGTCTGGAATCAGTTCGTCTTATCGTGAATTCCGCTCTGAATGCCATTAGAAAACCCCTGCCGGCTACAGGACTCATGGTTTTAAGAATGTTTGGAATTTATATTCCCCTGGCCTGGACTCTTTCCAGTATTTATGGAATCCCCGGTATTTTCTGGGCTACCTGCCTGGCAAACCTGATCGTTGGATTATTGTCCCTGTTTACTCTCTGGCGAATCCTCAGGTCTACCTTTCCCGAGGAGAATAAAGGGGAGGTGTAATGGGGTCCGTCAAAGGTTTTGGATCCTGGTTGTTGGGTTTGAATCCCAATCGCTATCTGGCAACTCGATTTCTTTTTCTGAGGTCTTTTGGTTTCATCTATTTCATTGCCTTCCTCTCCCTGAGTGAGCAGGTATTACCTCTACTTGGAAGTGATGGTCTTTTGCCGGCGGTTCACTATTTGGATAGGCTTGAGGATGCTTACGGAGGCATCTGGCCTGCATTTTTCAAGAAACCCTCCCTGTTTCTATGGTATTGCAGCGATTCAATGCTGCAGGGACTTGCCTGGTTCGGCACCGTGCTATCCCTGGGGGTTGTCCTCGGCTTCGCTAACTCCCTGGTTCTCTTCCTTCTTTGGTTTCTTTATCTTTCCTTTGTACATATAGGCCAGGTTTTTTATGGATTTGGTTGGGAATCTATCGTTCTTGAAACCGGGTTTTTGTCCATTTTTCTGTGCCGAATCTGGAAGTTTGATCTCTTTGATCCTGACTCCCCTCCCCCGACCTGCGTAATGTGGCTTCTGCGCTGGGAATTATTTCGGATTATGTTTGGTGCTGGTCTCATCAAACTTCGTGGAGACGCCTGTTGGCCCGATCTCACCTGCCTCTTTTATCACTTTGAGACACAGCCCATTCCAAACCCGTTGAGCTGGTATTTCCACCATATGCCCCCGGAAATCCTCAAAGGTGGAGTGGCTTTTAATCATTTTGTAGAGTTAGTGGTCCCGTTTTTCTTTTTTGGCCCCAGAATCCTGCGTCATTTTGCCGGAAGTCTGACGCTTCTCTTTCAACTGGTCCTGATTTTGAGCGGAAATCTCTCCTGGCTAAACTGGCTTACAGCGATAATCTGTCTGTCTTGTTTTGATGATAGATTCTTATGTCATTTTCTTCCCCGTAAATTCAGGGAGATGGTTTCCTACTTGGAGCCTGGGGGATTGCGATGGCTCAATTTTCGAAAATGGCCCGCTTTGCTGCTGACTGTTCTGGTGATATGGCTGAGTCAAAAACCTGTAGAGAATATGTTCTCCAAACGACAGATCATGAACACAGCTTTTGATAGTCTGCATCTGGTGAATACTTATGGGGCGTTTGGAAGTATAGGAAAGGATCGTTTTGAAGTCATTCTCTCAGGTACCCGTGACCGGATTCCGCGCGCCGAGAGTGAATGGCTTGAGTATGAGTTTAAGTTTAAGCCCGGGAGAGTTGATCGGATACCCGGGATGGTGGCCCCTTACCATTACCGCCTGGACTGGCAGATCTGGTTTGCGGCAATGTCCTCCTATCAAAACAATCCCTGGCTTGTGCATTTGGTCTATAAGCTTTTGCGAGACAATCAAGGTGTTTTGCGCCTTTTAGGAGAGAATCCCTTTTCTGGTTCTCCCCCTAACTGGATTCGAGCAGATTTATACCAATACAAATTCACTGGACCCGGGGAGTCTCCACGGACCTGGTGGAAGAGATCAAGGGTAAAAGAATATCTCCCTCCCCTATCCCTCCAGAATCCCCCGTTTCTGAGGTTTTTGAAAACCTATGGATGGATTGGGAATGATATAATGAAACCGTGACGGCTAAGGGCAATCCGATTCCCCTCTACCAGGAAAAAAGATTCATGTATGTTGGACCGGCTCAGAGCAGGTTTTGGTTCTTTGCTCTACTAATACAGATACTGTTTTTTTGCGGCTGTGGAGGAGGCTTCCTACAGGGGATCAGCGAACGCTCCGCTACCCCTCCTGTTTCGACTACGGGACCGGGTTCTCAAGCTACCCTCAGTGTTTCCGTGGTAGATGGGCCGCTAAGTAACATACGCGTCAGGCTGGTCTCCTTAACGCGCGGTACTCTTGCCACGGGAAAATCAAACCTGGCCGGTGACAGCCAACTCTCGGTTTTTAAATCTGTGTTGCAGACTCTGCCCGCCGATGACCGTCTCTTCATTTATGCCGATTCAGTAGACTCTCAGTCCGCGGTTCATTTCCAGGATGGAAGTCTACGACTTCTGAAGGTAGGTCAGGCACGGCTCAAATCAATTCTTCCGCCGCTCTCGGTAATAAACGCTGTGAATACCACCGAATTGACAGCAGACCCTCAGATTCAGCGCTCCTCCCAGGTATCTCATTTTAGCAATGCCATCTCTCTTCTAACCGAGGCTCATTTGAAGGAAACCGGAGTCATCAGCGCACCCCTGCGGCCTGGAACAACCATAACATTGGATAATCTCCTACTGTTCAGCGCCAGTGTTTCACAAACTGTGTCCGCGATTAGTGGGGGAAGTCCGGTAGTCTTGGCCCGCTTCAAATTGGTGAGCATGGCCAATAAGGCTATTATTGAGGAAGAATTCACTTCTTTTCTGGATGGTGCTCCCGCGACTTCACTGGAAAGTTCAGATGAAATTTTGAGTCAACTGGCGGGTAATGGGTCTGGAGCGACAGCGCCTCTCTCCCTGAGTCAATTCTTTCAAAACTCCCTCTCCAGGCTCTCTGATAAAATTTCCGCCGATCTGAACTCCTCTGTTTTTTCCTCTACCCTCGCAAGTTCCCTTCCGCTTAGCAGTATTACCTCCCTGGGCAGTGCTGAACTTCTTCAAAACTCTACTCAAGATCTGGCTGGAGAGATAGAAACGCGGGTTACGGAGTCGGTTAGATCTAGTTTTTCGCTGACCAATTTCCAGGTTTTTGGATCAACAGGAAATATTTTGGCGTCAGCAAGTCTGGTAAATCCACTGAGCCAGCCCGTTAACCTGATTTTTGAGTATTCCATTGACGGCGGAGTCAATTTTTCCACTTCGACCAATATCTCTCCCGCTCTTACTGTGTTCAAGGGCTCAGCGCAAGTTGATTTCACCTGGTCGTCTCTCGCGGATACCCTGGTAGATACCACCGTGCTGGTAGTTCGTCTCAAGAGTCTTTATTCAGGTCTAGAGGCGACATCGGCAACCGTTGGTCCCCTGTCACTTTTCAATTTCCCAAATCGAGTCCCTATTTTGCAATCCGTCGTGATTTCGGGAGATTCAGGAAACCTCTCCCTGGGATTCGATCTGACTGACCAGGATAATGATCCCCTTTCTGTTTTATTCGAATATAGCCTAGATGGTGGTTCTACCTTTGCTGGGAGTGCCAACATCTCACCCTCTCTTCAAAATCTGAGTTCAGGGCAAAATCTCTCTTTCACCTGGAATTCTTCCGTAGATTTTCAAACGAATGAAACTTCTGTTTTGGTCCGCCTGACTCCTGGTGATCCTGAATCCTCCGGTATTCCCGTTTCGTCTTCAAGTTTCATAGTCTTTAACCGGCCCAATACAGCTCCGACTGTAGAAAATGTTCTCATCCAGGGCGATGCTGGAGATCTTCTTGTTTCCATGGATGTAGTGGATAATGAAGGCGATCTGGTTTCAGTTGGATTTGAGTACACAACCGATTCGGGAGTCACATTTCAAAATTCCCAGAACCTCTCACGATCCCTTAGTTCTCTTTCCCCCGCTGCCGGAGTGACCTTTGTATGGAGTTCTCTTGGGGACATCCAATTGGACTTGCCTATAGTCAGGCTGCGTTTGAGTCCGGTTGATTTCCATCTCCTGGGTGATCCACTGCTGACAAACCCGTTTTCGGTGAATAACCAGCCCAATCGGTCTCCAGTTTTAAGTAATTTAAGCCTTACTCCAAATGATGAAGATTTCGCTGTAAGTATCACGGTTCAGGACCTCGACGGTGATCCGGTGTCGATTTTATTTGAATACTCTACCGATAGCGGTGTCAATTTCAGCTCTACGACTCATATAACTCCTGAGAGCCTGGTTTTTTCCCCCGGTGTCGCTGGATGGACCTGGCGCTCCGGAGAGGATTTTTCGACAAATGAGACCTCGGTGCTGGTCAGGGTGACTCCAAACGATGGCTTCGTGGCCGGACCTTCCCTACTCTCAAGTCCGTTTTCAGCGCTGAATAATGATTTACCCACGGCCGTTGGAGCTAGTCTAAGCGGTACCTCCGGCGATCTCATCGTGAGTGTAGATCTGAGTGATGATGATCTCGATCTGCTTTCGCTTGGTTTTGAATACACCACAGATGGTGGGTCACAGTGGATCACAAGCACCGAAGTTGATCGTGCGCTAACAGGATTACCGGGAATATCAGGCACAACCTTTGTGTGGAACTCCTCGCAGAATTTTTCATCCAATGAAAGCGATGTTCAGATTCGCATCACTCCCTCTGACGGCAAGCAGGTAGGAACCTCTTCCACCTCTTCTTTATTTACCATTCTCAACAATAACCCGCCCATAGCCCAGGGTGTCAGTGCCAGCGGAACTTCAGGCGATTTACTGATCAGCGTGGACGTTCTTGATGCAGATGCAGATCTTGTATCCCTTAATTTTGAATATACAACTGATGCGGGAGTTGTTTGGATTTCCTCAACGAATCTGGATCGAACGCTGAATTCGCTCATTCCCCAGCTCGCTACCACATTTCTTTGGCAGTCTTCCCAGGATTTTCTCACGGATGAAACCACCGTGATGATTAGAACCACTCCTTCTGACGCTCAGTCCAGCGGAACCTCTTCCATCTCAAATCTTTTCTCGGTTTTGAATAATCACGAACCCATCGCCCAAAAAGCGACTGTCAGCGGTACTTCCGGAGACTTGCTTATCGGGGTGGATTTGATTGATGAGGATAGTGACCTGGTGTCTCTTAGCTTTGAATACTCTCTGAATTCAGGAGTGAGCTGGATTCTTTCCCAGAATCTTGATCGCTCACTCAGTTCACTAATCGCGCAAACTCTAACGACCTTTGTGTGGAATTCTTCCCAGGATTTTCTAACCGATGAAGCCTCAGTCCAGTTCAGGATAACCCCGTCTGACGGCAAGTCCTCTGGTACTTCAGCAGTATCCTCTTCCTTTGCGGTTTTCAACAATCACTTCCCCATCGCTCAAAATGCGACTGTGATCGGAACTTCAGATTCTATTCTTGTCAGTTTGGATTTAATCGACGTAGATCAGGACTTACTCTCGGTCACCTTTGAGTATTCGACAGACTCAGGCTCGGCATGGATTCTTTCCCAAAATCTTGATCGTTCTCTCACTTCGCTTCCAGCTTTAACCGGCACCACATTCTTGTGGTATAGCTCACTGGATTTTCGCACCGATGAAACCACCATGCAGATTCGATTGACTCCTTCGGATGGAAAATCGACAGGTACTTCGGCTATCACTACAGTTTTTTCGGTTTTCAACAATCATCTTCCCGTTTCTCAAAACCTCACGGTGAGTGGTACGTCCGAGTCTATTTTTATCAGCGTAGATCTTAGCGATGAAGATACGGATACCCTTTCACTGGGTTTTGAATACAGTATTGATGACGGGGGCCAGTGGACATCGTCCTTTAGCCAGGATCGCTCCTTACTGTCCCTGCCCCAGCAGACTTCCACCACATTCTTCTGGATATCTTCCCAGGACTTCACTACCGATGAAACCGGAGTGAGAATACGTGTGATTCCCACAGACTCCAAGTCCTTTGGAATACCCCTTACCTCCGATCAATTTTCAGTCTTCAATAATTATGAGCCAGTCGCTCACAGTCTTACGGTGACCGGAAGCACTACAGACATTCTCGTCGGGGTCTTTCTCTCAGACGCGAACCTGGAGCCTCTCACCATTACCTTTGAGTATAGTCTGGACGCAGGATTCAACTATACCCAGTCCACGAATCTCACACCGGTGCTAAGTTCTTATCCGGCTGAGCAGAATTCAACCTTCCTATGGAATTCCTCCCTTGAATTCACCACTGATGAAACCCAGGTTCAGCTCCGAATCACTCCATCTGACGGTAAGACTAGCGGAACTTCAGCCATATCAAGCGTTTTCTCTGTTCTCAATAACTTTGACCCGGTCGCTCAAAATTTGACTACCGTTGGAGCATCAGACGATATTCTCGTGAGTGTTGATCTCAGCGACGGGAATACGGATCTGCTCTCCCTTTCTTTTGAATACACTACGGACGCTAGCTCCTTTGTGTCTTCGCTCAATGTAACCCCCGCCCTCACCGGACTAAATCCACTGGCCGGAACCACTTTTTTATGGCGCTCGTCTTTTGATTTCACCAGTGATGAGCCCACTGTGCAGATTAGAGTTACGCCTTCAGATGGTAAAACGGAGGGTGTTTCAGCAACTTCGAGCCTTTTCTCTGTTCTCAACAATCATCTTCCGCTTTCTTCCAATTTGTCGCTCACTGGAACTTCGGGTGATCTCATTGTTAGTGTGGATCTGGCGGATGAAGACGGAGATCTTCTCACCCTGGATTTTGAGCATAGCCTCAATGATGGACTTTCGTGGAATGAAACCTCTGGTACCACCGCTCTCACCGGAGTGATCCCAGTGAATTCCAGCACATTTCCATGGCAGAGTTCCCAGGATTTCAGCGCCGATGAAACCGATGTTCGAATTCGACTGCGCGCAGAAGATGGCGAAGGCTTTGGAGCTTATACCACTTCTTCTGCGTACCAGGTACTCAACTCAAATAACACAGCACCTGTGATCAGCGATTTAAGATTCCGCGGTAATAGTGGAGCTATTGTGGTCGAGTTTAGTATATCGGATGCACAGTCCGATCCCATGTCTCTGCTGCTTGAGGTTAGTTCCGACTCAGGATCCAACTTTAGCACCTCTACGAATACTTCCCATAGTCTTCAAAGCGGATTAGACGGAACCTTCTCTAAATTTATCTGGCAGTCTTCCCGTGACTTTTCTTCAGATGAAAACGGTGTTGTACTAAGGGTAACTCCATCGGATTCCTTTAGAAGCGGAACCGGAATCACTACGGGTCCATTCTCAGTTTTCAATTCTGCCAATTATCCGAGTCAGACAAATCAAAATCCCCGGACCCTGATCGTTCCTTCTTTTCGAATTGATTCCATCGTTCCCGACCCTACAGATCCCAACAACCCCAACCCACAGAATGTTCTCGTACATTTTAACCGTGAGATAGACACCAGTTCATTTGACGCCATTGCGCCACTGACGTGGAATGGATCCAACACGGAGGCAATTCTCAATGATCCGGATACCTATTCAGCCGGAAAGTTTACGATCTTCAAAAATCTTACTTTCCAGGAAGTAAGAGAGCTTGAAGCCATAGTGGACAATTATATTACTGAGACCGTACCAAATACGGATGCCCTTACTACGGGATTCTCAGCGTTTACTCAAGACAAACTTGGCACTAATGGTGTAGCTAATAATCCCGGCACTGGGTTTTATAGGTTGACTACCTCACCATTTTGTTCCACCGGACCCGTAGCACAGTGCACCTCAAGAGTGATCCTCGGCGGATTGCTTAACCCTGCTTATTCTGCTGCAGATAGCTATACTTTCTTTTTTATGCCTTCGCTTAGCATTGCCAGAAGCGATGGTCTCACGGATTACAGTGGGAACTTCTTAGCCCATGCCGTCCAGGGTTACGGGGAAACCACCGTACCAATTGACGTTTATTTTCCATTGACTATGGGATCTATGCGCCAGCTTCACGCCCCCACCAGCAGCGACTTTGTATTCGATTCCCAGGGTTCTTTATTTATTCCTTCCAGTGCCGTCAAAACCGACATTAAGTCTATTCCAACAGAAGCGCTTAGTTCATTGGGTTTTGCTACGATCCCCAGTACATCTACGGTTCTGAGTCCACCGCCCACGGCCTACTATAGTCCCGAGTTACTATCAATGGATGCCTCAGAAGCATTGACCATTCGCCAGATCCTGTTTTCGGACGGAGACGCTGTGGTCAACGAAGCGTTGAATTACATTTCCGCCAAAAACAATGGAGCTTTATTTGAGCATGGTTCCGCCAAACTCGGACAATTACAATACAGACCTCCCTTTTCAGATCTTCCCAGTCCTGTGAGTACACGAAATCACATCATGCGCCCCATCATAATGAGCTCATCCGAGATTCTTTCCAGTCCGCCATTCAACGTAACCTCCATCTTTGTTGGTGAATCTTTCACCTTTTCGGTAATTGAATCCTTTACCGCCCAGGACTTCTCCATCCGCTACTGGCAAAAGGACGCCAGATTAACCTACCAGAACTTCTACCCTACCCTTTCCGTCACTTACGGGGATAACACAACCGTATTTACCGATGTCATGGAAATTCGGCGCTGGAGGTCGGTTACCCCGGTCATTTACCTTACGGGTTCTTCCACCTGGAGTCACGTACCGACGACAGGTACCACAACCGGGCTGGTAGAGGAGTTGGTTTCTTTATTTTCACGGGATGCCGGGATCATCGTTGTAGATGATGTGCGCTTTAAAAGTACCGGAGCACAAATCTTCAAAGAGGAAAACAAGGAAGTCATCGGCGCACTTGATATCGTAGATGGGTTTGAGTGGAATTCAGATAAGCTGCCGCGTTAGGCGGAATTCTTTTGAACCTTCATTTCCTGTGACATGGAAATCGCCAGGACAAGGGAACAAATCCCTGATAATGCTAACAGGGTCATCCCCTGCATAGGAGTCTTGAGTAGGAAGGATCCGATGGAAAAGTTCAGTCCGAAGAAGACTCCCATCCCCAGGACCCAATGAATCAGACCCCGACCAAGATTGGTGGGTGTAGAGCCGGGGATCGTTGCATAAATCCCCTTCCAGCCAAACCCCGGGGGTCGAACCCTTAATACAAACTCTCTAAGAGTATCCTCTTCATCTGCCTTAGTTAGAAATGTGGCAGTGAGCCAGCCTACTGTAGAGATGCAAACAGTTATGATGAGCTTGGTGCCGTAGGCTAATTCCGGGACTGCCATCTCAAGAGTTGTGGCGGTCACTCCGGAGAGGATCATTGCCGTGATTTCTGAAATGGCGTTCACCCTCCACCAGAACCATCGTAGAATCCAGGTTAGACCGGCTCCGCTGGCAAAGGTCAGAAGGAATTTCCAGGTTTTCCCAACGGATTCCAAATTCAGGGAAAGTATCACGGAGCCCGCCAGTAATGCGGCCATCACCAGCCGGGATATCAGGACGTAGTGTTCAGGGGATTTGTGCGGAGCGAAAAATCGACGGTACAGATCATTTACTACATAGGAGGCACCCAGGTTGAGGTGAGTATCTATGGTAGACATGAAGGCTCCGATCAGGCAAACCAATACGAAACCAAGCAGTCCTACCGGCAGGATCTTGGCCATCATGAGCGGGTATGCCATTTCCGGATCCTTTAGATCGGTGAGCAGAACCATGGAGCAAAGACCGGTGATGATCCAGGGCCAGACCTGGAAACAATAGGTAAGGAAGGTATAGAGTGCACTTCCCAGAATCGAGTGGTTTTCATCTTTGGCTGAGAGCATTCTCTGAATGTGTTTTCCACCGCCGTCAGCATACTTGTGGGCCCACCACTGAACCATTACGTATACGAGGAACAGCTCCAAAGGCAGGCTTGAATCCTTTGAGAAACCGGGAAAAAAGTCCAATGCACCCTTTGGTGCCGACGCTGCTGAGGGGAGGGCTGCGATGAGAGAATCGATCCCTCCGACGGCTTGGACTGACAAATAGGCAAGTAGAATGGATCCCGTTAGAGCCATGAAATATTGAATGAAATCCGTAAGCACCACTCCGTAAAATCCAGCGGCTACTGAATAGATAAAGACCAGGATCACCGTGACCCACAGGGCAGTTAGAATATCCAGACTGGTAACTCCCTGCAGCACCTTCCTGAGCGAAAGAAAGACCCAACCCATGATGAAGACATTGAATAGAATTCCGAAATACACTCCCTTCAATACCCTTAGCGCGGCTGCCGCTTTTCCGCTATAGCGCAGTTCTATGAGCTCGGCATCTGTAACTACCTGTGCCCGGTTCCAGAGTCTGGCAAAGAATAGTGTGACGAATATGGCTGATATAGCGCTCGCCCATAGAAACCAGACTCCCCCGATCCCCTCTTTGTAGAGAAAGCGAGTCACAGCCACCGGAGTATCGATGGAGAAATTGGTGGCAGCCATGGAGACACCAATGAGCCACCAGGGCATGGAACGACCTCCAAGAAAGAAATCTTCTACCGAATTGGAGGCCTTCTTTGTAAACCAGATTCCCGCCAGAAAAATAGCGCTCAGGTACACAGTCATGACCGCGTAGTCCAGGAAGGCTAATTCTCTCATTTGTATTTAGAAGTCGGGAGGAGGCCAGTCGACAGGCCACTGGAAGACTCCCGTATCTTTAACGGAGGGACGGGTCATGGGCAGGTAGCGGGTACGATGAACCCGATAGGCACGGAAGATTTCTTCAGCGTCACCCCTGCGGAATCGATAATGGCGGTCTCTGCGACCGCGGTAGTAGCGAAGTCCGCGAATCGGTTCGCTGTCTTTGTACTGGCCGGATAGTTCGGGCGGAGGGGTATAGATATATCCTTGAATTTTTACCTGTGAAGGGACCGGAAAGTAATGTCCTCGGATGCGTGCTGAAGGAATATGGAGGATCCCGTCAAGCGGACGTCTTCCCATGTTGGAGGAGTAGGACCGTTCTATTTTCAATCGAGCGGGAATATGGTCTCGAATCTCAAATTTTTTCCGTACTTCCGGCTGTAGATCAAATCTGACAGCAAGGGGAACTGAGCAAAGGAGAAAAAAGCAAAAGAGAGGGAGGATTTTTAGACACATAGACTTATCTATTCTAACAAGGAGAGTTCCCGCAAATTCCAGGCTAGATTTTGGAGTTCTACATTGTTTCAATACCCAAGGTTAGATTTGTTGAACCTGGGCAAAGATAACTCCGGAAACCCTTGAGATCCCACCTCTCCAGAGGATCATCCCTTCTAACTGAGCATAGAGTTGGTCAATTTGCTAAGATTCAAGCATGCAGCGTTTAAAGAAAATAGGCTCCATTGCACTAGGGTTCATCCTCTTCTTGGTTATGATAGAAATATGGCTGCAAGTAGCGTCTAACCTATTTCTAAGATTTCACAAATGGGAAAATGCATCCACTGCGCTGGAGAGCTTTGTCCCTGGTGCTAAACCAGCGAAAACCCTTTATTTCTTAGGCGATTCCTTCACCTACGGCGTAGGCGCATCCAAACCTGAAAAAAGCTATCCTGGTCAATTTTGCCAACTCCTGGCCGATCATGGCAATGAACTGCAGTGTAAGAATCTAGGCTTTCCGGGTACGAGCTCAAGAGATCATCTTCAGGCTATGGAAAAACTACCCAGGTCCAGCCTGATTTTTCTTCGAACGGGTAGCAACGACAGATGGAGCAGAGACGGCATTTACCAATTCAAATTTTTAGAAAAGGATTACCAAATCCGCCTGCTTAAACTTCTGGCGATAGCTCTCTCAAGGCTTAGTGTCAATTTCTTCAGTCCAAACCAAAAAAGAGAGTTACGCCTCAATCTAGAAAAGCAGGTAAGGAAAAATGGACATACCATCATCCTGTTGGATTATTCCTTTAACTTGCCTGTTTTTGACCAGAAATCCGATGATATTTACACCGTTGAGACCTATAGGATCCTGCTAAACAAGGGTGTTATCTCAGGTCCGTCCCTACCCACTCAGTTTCTATCGCCCGATATGAGTCATCCAAATGATCTGGGTTATGGGATCGAAGCCAGAGTGCTTTTTAACGAGATGTGTAATCTCGGAATTTTTAATCTGGATCCCTCAAAATCTATGCCTCTATTACCTACAGGAGAATCCTATTTTGAGTTGGAAGGAAACTATGCTGAGCTGAAGGCAGAGGTTGTCTCCCAAGAAACTATGGCTATAGATCGAGGAAAGCTGCGCACTTTATTGAGCCTGTCCCATCAACTGAAGTATGTTTCGAAAAGGGCTGATTTCTTTGAACAAGAGTACCAGGCTCTCGACAAGATCATTATTTACGGGTTCCATGATGTGCTCAAACTCAGGGAGAGCATTTACCAGTACAAGAACCTGAGCGAAGGTGTGATCAAGATTGGACTCAGTGAGATTGATGAGAAAAAATTACGAATTCGTATGGGATTATTGAAAAGTTTAACAGTGCCTACGGATCCCATTGAGATCAGACATTTAAGGGACTATGAAAAGATGTTTCACGACTACCGCAGCCCGGAAGGATCTATCGAAACCGGAAGTTTCAGGATCATGCCGGAACCACTTCCGCTACAATTTTGTCCGGCACTGGCTTCAAAATTGAAGATTAAACCTGATGAAATGGGGATTCAATCTGACTGGAAAAGAATTTTCAACCGTGAAATCGAAGATGAGAATTTCAAGTCCATTCTTCCCGAGAACTGTCTTTAAAATATCTTTTTGAATCATGCTGAGTGTGCGATCCTGAGGTCTAGATGAGCGGATTTTTTAGCTTTGAAGTCATTATTGCAGTTCTGGTTGGAATTTCTGCTATCTGCTGCATTGTTGGTCAGGAAAGAGAGAATAGCCCGGTTGTTTTTCTCTTCAAACCGCTGACCATGATTTTCATCCTCATTTACTTGTTTTCGAGCGTTTCCACCTGGGACTCCTACGCCTGGCTTCTTTTTGCTGGCCTCTTTGTCTCGATGGTGGGAGATGTATTTCTAATGCTCCCTGAGGATCATTTTCTGCAAGGGTTGGTCTCTTTTTTAATAGCCCACTTACTTTATCTTGGTGCCTTCTATGTTCGTGGTGGATTTAGTGCCACGGTTGAGCTTTGGATCCCTTTGCTGATGTATACACTGGCGATGTTATGGATGCTGCTTCCCAGGGCTGGAGGTCTAAAGATTCCTGTTTTGATCTATGTTGTGGTGCTTTTCTTGATGGGTTGGCAGGCTCTTGAGTTATGGTCGTTTTCTGCAAATAAAGGAATATACACATGCGTGGGGGGACTGCTGTTTATGGTTTCTGATTCCGCTTTAGGCTGGAATAGGTTTCGGGGTCCCTTTCCCTTTTCTTCTCTGGTGGTACTGGGCACTTATTTCCCGGCCCAATTTTTCCTTGCCTCATCTATTTGATTCTTAAAATCTAACCCGGAAGAAAGTGTACCTCCAGGTACAGGAAAGCTAAAGATCGGGGTGTCCGGTAGAGGATTTCCATGTATAATTAAAATTCGGGAGCAAATTAGTACGAGAGCATGGGAAAGCTTTAAGCAGGAGGAGTGCATGTATCTTTGGGATGTTCATGCATTGGCGCGCCGTTTCCGCGAGAACCGCGTCAACGAGTGGGATAAGTTTCGTTATTACCTTTTGATCATCATTCTTGGTTCCTTAATCCAAGGATTGGCACCACCAGATCTTCAGTATGCCCCTTTCCGGGCAATTCAGGAGTCGATGGCGGTTGCGGTCATCTCAATAGTGGGCGCGTGGTGCTGCTACCTTGCGAACTATAAGGGGGACAACCGGGACTTCATAGGAAGGATTTTGTGCATGGGGCTGCCGATTACCATCAGGCTCCTGGTCTATGGATTGCTTTTTTTCTTGTGTTTGGATGCTGCGATGAAAGGAATTCCGGCTCTTTCATTTTCTTTTCAGACCTATGGTTTTTTACAAAGTATTTCAGTGGTGGCGATGACTTCCCTAACCTATATCTGGCTTTACTATAAAATGCGTTTAGCCTCCGGTGCAGATCGTTAAGCTGGAATTACCCAAAGAGATTTTGCCTATAGGGATTGTCAAAACACGCTTATGTTCCCATAATTGGTTCCCAATTAACCCGGTTGCCGATTATTGAATTTTTGTGGATAAAATTTTCCCGGCCCCTTAATTCACTCATCGCGGGTATGTTTGGAGGAATGAATGAACATGGTTCGATTCTTGATATTTCCCTTGATTTTCCTTGGTACCTGTTTGCAGTCTTTCGGGTTTGATGATCAGTCGGGCCTTCTGGACAGACCATTCTTTGATCGCATCATGAAGCTTCAGACCATGAATTGGTATACCGATTCAACTGAAGCGGAGATCAAGAGAAAATACCCGGGAGCTTGGATAGACAAAACTCCGAAATACAAAATTCGCTATTTCTATGTTGCTGATGAAGCCACCAAGCGCCAGTTTCTGGCTTTCAGGTGGACGGCCAATCTGATGAATGCCTGGGTTGATATCAATTTGCGCCGGGTCTACGATCCCGCCTTGGATACCTATGTGCATAACGGTGCTAATTTAGCGGCTAAAGAAGTGATGGGAAGGGTTGCTGCTAAATTGAAGCCAGGCTATGACCTGATCATTACTGGTCATTCCATGGGAGGGTCCATTGCTGTGCTATTAGCTATGCATTTGACCAAGGCCGGTTATCCCTTAAAGCAACTGGTCACTTTTGGTCAATTTCGCATTACAAACAGAGCGGGAACCATGAAGTGGAGGCATCTTCCCTTCATCAGGGTTGCCGCTAAATATGATTTTGTAACCTGGCTTTCTCCCAGTTGGCTCACCGGGTATTACCATTTTGGAAATACTTTGAAACTAATTGGCGATTCAGAGTACTTATTTCTAGTCCCGGGACAAGGCAATTTGGTGGATAATACCCCAGGTTCGCATCCTTCCGATGTGATGGATGCCTGGAATAAAATTCGAGCAGTCGCGGAGGACTGGGAAGAAGGTCAAGAGGTCCCGGAATTAAATGTCAGTATTTGGGGACCTGGGCATGACATTAATAACTACATACGTAAACTTGCGGTGATCGCGGGAGGGTTTCCCGAAACCGGCTCTACTAAGAAGTAGATTTCGTTTCACCCCATTTAAAGTCCGAACGGTCTCGACCATCAGGCGAGAACCGGATTGTGGGCTTGGGGCATCAAGAATCATCGCACTAAATAGAAAGGTCTTGATCCTATGAGACAGGAACCTGAATATCTCGTCATTGGCAGCGGCCGTCTTGCGCGTCACCTAGTTTATTACCTCTCTGAGAAGGGTGCACGTCTTTGGTTTTACTCTCGTTCTGAATTAGGAGAACTGGAGAACAGGGGCACAAGGGTGCACACAATCAAAGAAGCCCCAACTCGTGCTATTCGACTCCTGTTGCTCAGAGATGATGTGCTTATTTCTTTCACAAGGGAGCACAAAAAGGAATTGAGCAAAGCTCCAGTAATTCAATTCTCCGGGTCTCTGAGTATCCAGGAGTTTCCTGTTAGTGTTAGCTCCTTTCATCCTTTGTTTACCTTTCCATCTGAGCTTTATCCCTTTCAGAGATATTCCTCGATTCCCTTTGTCATCGAGAATGGAAGTCTGGAGTTTCACGAGGTTTTTCCCTTCCTTGAAAATCCTGTTCATTTCCTCGCGACAGAGCAAAAGCTGAAGTATCACGCGCTAACCAGTTCGGTAAGCAATTTCCTCTCCGTGATCATTCAGCAATTTTTCAAAGAACGGGAGGACATGAACCTTTCTGTACCGGCAGGATATTTCGAGAACATAGCCACCCAGGCTCTCACCAATGCCTTTGCCTCCCCAAAAACCTGTCTGACGGGTCCTATCGCACGAGGGGATAGTCACCTGGTAGAAAAACATCTCGGAGTGCTTGAAGGTACAGGATTAAACCAGATTTACCAGGGAATCCTGAAGTCCATGATGCCTCATTTATCCAGGGAAATGACTCAACTGGTAGGAGAGCGCTCATGAATGTACTTGAATTCATCAAACGCAAGCAGAGCGCAAAACCCATCACCATGGTTACTGCTTATGATTATTTCAGCGCAAGAACGGTTCAGAGCGCGGGTGTGGACTGCATTTTGGTGGGAGATTCCGCCGGAATGGTGATTCATGGCGATAAGGATACTCTCCAAATGGATCCGGAGATTATGACTTTGCACACCAGGGCAGTTCGCAAAGGAGCCCCGGACACATTTATTGTAAGTGACATGCCTTTTTTATCCCATAGGAAGGGTTTGGACTTCGCTGTTGAGACTGCCGGAGAATTGATTCGTGCAGGTGCTAACGCGGTTAAGCTGGAAGGTGCCAGGGGAGTTCTTGATCTGGTAAAGCACCTTGTTGAATCGGGAATTCCGGTAATGGGCCATCTCGGTCTAACTCCACAGAGCATCCACCAGCTAGGTGGGTACAAAGTACAGGGTCGCAGTAATTCTCAGCAGCAGGCATTACGAACCCAGGCCCTGGAATTACAGTCCCAGGGTTGCTTTTCACTCGTGCTGGAGTGTGTTCCCGCCGAGTTAGCCCTGGAAGTTTCCGCGGAGTTAACCATTCCTGTAATTGGTATCGGTTGTGGGAATGGGACTGATGGACAGGTTCTGGTCTGGCATGATCTGCTTGGATGCTTTTCAGATTTCAAGCCAAAATTCGTTCGCCGTTTCGCAAATCTCAGTGATGTGGCGGTGGAAGGTCTAAGGCTCTTCGTGAGTGAGGTCAAAGAGGGAACCTTTCCTTCCCAAGAAGAGAGTTACAAATAGAAGGAAGGTGATCACGTGGAAGTTTTTCGATCACTCGGCTCGGTTCGAAGTTATATTAAAAAATGCAGGCTCAGTGGGGAGAGTATAGGGTTCGTACCAACAATGGGCTGTCTCCACCAGGGCCATCTTTCCCTTGTGGAGAAATCCAACCTTCAAGATAACAGGACCATCGCATCGATCTTCATCAACCCACTGCAATTCGTCAAGGGAGAGGATTTCGAGCGTTACCCGCGAACCGAGTCCGAAGATTTGGAAAGATTAAGTCATAGCGGGGTAGATATGGTGTTCCTACCCGAAGAATCCATGATCTATCCAGCTGGCAAGGTACTTACTATTGCTGAAGGTAAGATCTCTAAAATCCTTTGTGGTTTCCATCGTCCTGGTCATTTTGATGGAGTGCTTCAGGTTGTACTCAAGCTCTTGAACCTGGTTCAGTGCGACAGGATTTATCTTGGCCAAAAGGATTATCAGCAATGGCTTTTGATTAAGCTCATGGTGGAAGAGCTTTTCCTGGAAACCGAGGTGATTCCCTGCCCCATTATCAGGGAGTCTGACGGGCTTGCGATGAGCTCTAGGAACCGCTATCTAAGTGAGTCACAGCGGTGCCTTGCGGCACAGTTTCCAAAGTTGCTAAAGAAGTTTCATGATTACTCGGGCAGTACAAGCACGGCAAGCGCCGAGGAATTCATTTTTAAAGATCTTCAGAAGAAGGGATTTGAAGTGGATTACGTACGAATCTTGAACTCCCGGGACCTCTCGGATTCAGAAGATTTTAGTATTCCCGGGAATCTTCGCATTCTGGGAGCAGTTCGCCTGGGAAAGACCAGGCTTATCGATAACATGGCATGGGGTGAACAATGAAAGAAAACCCTAAAAAGATCCTATTGATCATTTCAGGCAGCATTGCCGCGGTAAAAAGCCTTGAACTGGTCTCTGAAGTGAGGAAAATGGGGCACGAAATTCGCTGCGTCCTCACTCCTGGCGGAGAGAAGTTTGTAACTCCCCTTTCCCTGGAAGCGCTATCCCATCAAAAGGTTTTGCGAGACGAATTTGAGGAGGGACAGCTCTATGAGCATCTGGATCTACCAAAATGGGCAGATCTCATTCTCTACTGTCCAGCCAGTGCCAACCTGATTTCCAGGCTCGCGCAAGGCCTCGGTTCAGACCTGGCTTCATTAGTGTTTCTGGCGGATAACTTGAAGACTCCCACATTGCTGTTTCCAGCCATGAATTCAAATATGTTCCAACATCCGCTGGTTCAAAAAAATCTCAACGTTCTGAGGGAATGCTCAGTGAAAATCGTAGGACCTGCCGAGGGAATTCTGGCTTGCGGTGAAGAAGGACCCGGGCGACTCTTGGAAGTATCCCAAATCCTGGATGAAATTGCGGAGTTTCTTTGAAGATCCTGGTTAGTTATGGTCCTGTGGCGGTACCCGTGGATTCCATGCGATTGATTACCAATCGATCTACCGGTTCCACGGGAGAGTTCCTTTGCAAAGGCCTGCGAAAGCTTGGCTTTGAAATCGTAGTGCTACGTGCGAAAACGTGTCCACCTCTTCAAGTTGAGGGCATAGAGGAGATTCCCTTCGAAACTTTTGAGCCATTCAGAACCCTATTGCGCGAGCAGCTTGGTAAACATGAATTTTGGGGTGTGATTCATCTCGCGGCGGTAGCGGATTACTCGGTTGATCGAATCGAGTTTGGAGATAAAAGGATTGAGGGATCCAAGCTCTTGAACTCAAAATTAGATTCCTCCGACGCACCCGTGATTTATCTCAAGTCCAATGAGAAACTTCTGGGAAGAATCCGAGAATGGAGTCGAAATCCTCATTCCATTATTGTGGGATTTAAGTATACCGTCGAAGAAGATTCTTCCAAGATTCCCGCCATGCTTTCAGGTGGGAGGGTGGATTTCGTGGTCCATAATTGGTGTACTGGAATTGAGGGATCCCGGCATGAGTTCAAGATTTATAGTCGAGATGAGAAGCAAGTAGAATCAGGTGCTTCAAAGGGAGATTTGGTAAACCAATTAGGTAGTTTGATGGGGAGGGAGAAGTTGTGATATTGACACTAGATGTAGGAAATACACAGATACACGGCGGAGTATTTCTCGGTGAGAAGCTTCTCAGAACCTTCCGTTTTAAAACCGATATCAATGGGACCTCTGATGAAATCGGATTATTCCTCCAGTCCTTTCTTCAAACCTGGGGATTAGACAGCGAGACAGTCAACCAGGTTGCGATCTGCAGTGTAGTCCCCATTCTGCACCATACTCTTCGAGTTGCTTGTGTTAAGTATTTCGACAGGGAACCTTTTGTGATTGAACCTGGAGTGAAGACAGGATTGAAAATTCGTTATCGAAATCCAGCGGAAGTCGGTGCAGACCGCATTGTAAATGCCGCTTACGCGGCCCATCTTTTTCCAGAAAAGAACCTTGTTATCGTAGATTTGGGAACCGCTACCACCTTCTGTCTTGTTGACCGACATCGTGATTACCTGGGAGGTATGATCCTTCCTGGTGTCAAAACCTCTCAGGCATCCTTAGTCACCAAAGGAGCCAGGCTGCCCTCCTTTCCCATCCTTAAGCCGGAAGAACTCGTGGGTAGATCCACAGTGGAGAGTTTACAGTCCGGTTTGTACTTTGGGCAGGTGGGTGCTATTCGGTATATGCTCGAGCAGATCAAGGACAGTGTTTATGAACCCAAACATCCTCCTATGGTGTTAGGAACTGGCGGTTTTTGTAATCTTCTCGCCGATGATCTTCCCCTACATGATCAGTATCCTGATTTGACCTTAAGCGGGCTCAAGTTTCTTCTTGAAAAGAATCTTTATTGAGAGAAGAGAAAGAAAAATGTTGGACTCTATTGTGGATTCTGAATCTGAAGGATTTCCCACGTGAAGAGTTGCTGAAATCCAAGGGCCTGAATGACCTCACGAAGGATTTCCCTCCCCTCACCTATTCTAATTCTCAGGATCGAAAATCGCTCTAGCGCGACCTCAACCGCACTGGCTCTAATCTCAGGCAAACCTTCCAGAAGAGTAATTTCTCCCAGGCTCTCTGAGATTTCATAAAGATGAAAGAGGACTTTTCCATTCTGGGAGAAGCTGAAACCCTGGGAAGGAATACCAGGGATTGAAGGCGCTTCTAAGGATTGGGTATTCTGAACTGCTTCGACTTCAGGACTCCCTGGTTCTCGACTCTTGGCTTTCTCTCCCTGGTAGCACTCCCGGTGAAGGTACCAATCCTCAAATCGTTCGAATTCTCCGATGGGCTTTCTATCGATCAGCAGCCGTTGTATGTGCTCACTCCACTCATGCTTATAGGGAGGTAGTTTTTCCGCGATGGGTGTCATGAGACCGGTTAGCGGAAAGGGAACACAGAGTATGTGAGTAAAGAGATGATGATAGATGAGAATTTGATCAGGATGATGCTGTGTAAAGGAGTTGGAGCTGCAAAGAATTCGAGCCGGGTTTTCTAACTGCTCTTTTTCACAGAAGAGGTATTGAGCGAAGTGCTCAAATACAGGTAAAAATTGCCTTTTTGATTCAGCATTTAACGAGCTGAACTTTTCTGCCTGGGTCATAGGTGCCAGGATACTATGAATGATCGGGTAAAGCGCATGGATACCTATGTGGTGTGAACCGAATCTTTAAGGGAGTGAAGGAATAGGAACCTGAGGGTGGCAAACTGAAGATCGGTGCCAACATGATTCGGTACCAACGAGATGGTCAGTCCATCGAAAATCAATTGGATGATTCTATGAAATAAGCGCAACCTGTGAGGGTGCATTTACGTACTGAATGAAATGGGGTTTCTTTGAGAGGGTCAAGCCTATGCGATTTTCCATCTTGAAAAAGATAATATTTCTTGGTTTTTTGGGGCTTTTTGCGCTACTGGGAACAGGTTGTCAGCAAGGTGGTGGAGACGCCGAAACTCAGGCTGAGGATCTGGAGGCATTTCTTTCTGATAACTCTTCCAGCAGACCCCAGGTAGAGCAGGAACCATTCGTTCCCCCTGAAACCGCGGACCCTTACCGGGTGGATGATCACACTGGAGGGGCTATTCATCCCACACCTCATCTTCCTTCTACTGAGGAGGGATCTTCCACAGGAGGTTCGGAATCTGACCGACCTGCCTCTGAAGACACCGGCAGTGCTGAAGATGGAGAAAAGGATAAAACAAAGAAGAAAAAGGGTGGATTCCTAAGCGGCTTCAAATCTTTCTTTAGCGGGAAGAAAAAGAATGTTGAACCTGAACCTGAAGTAGATGAGGAAGATGTTCCAGATATCTCCGGACTTGAAGTAGGTGACTCTGAAGGTGAAGAGGAAGAGGAACCTGCTCCAGCCGAGCCTGTTCCAAGTTCCGCACCTGCCTACCAGATTGATTTTACACAGAGCTTTTCTTCTCCAGCAGAAGACGTTCTAGACGACATGGGTTTTGAGGTTCCCAGCATTTTCATTAGTGATATCGATGCCAGGTTCGCTGCTGGAGCAATGCTAGTGGGAAGGTTTAGCAAGGGATATTTCGGACTTCGTAAGAAGCAGATCACCGAAATTCCCGAGGAAAAAAGGCGTGCTCTAAAGAGGATGAAGTTGTCCTGGGGAATAGCCAAGTATCCACCTGGTGAAGATTGGAATAATTCCAAGAAGCGCAGAAATTCAGTTGCAATCATCGTTTCCTTCGGAAAGAAGACAAGCGCGGGTGTTCCCTATTTTCTTGGATTTTCGTTGACTCAAACCGGTGAGATCGGAAGGTATTTCCGCCCATCACGTTACGGTGATGTGGGAAGATATGTAACACTGGCCCAACCAGCAGCTAAAGTTTTCCTAGAGTCCGATGTAGACTTAAAACAGCATTTTCATGCGGCTTTCGGAAGCAGCGTCCCCTATCCAGGAGTTAGCGGCCTGGCAATTGAAGTAGATACTAGAGGGATGTCCGGCGTAGGCGGAATAAAGAAGATTCAATTCTTTGAGTGAACCGAGAACCGAGACTTTGGGGATTGTAGAGCGTCTATAGCCTTCGCCTGTCGGCGGTTCCCTCTTCGAACGATGCTTGGGCATCGCCCTTCATCCCGAACCACCAACAGACTCGCCTCTGAACACTCTACAAACCCCAAAGTCTCGGCCCTCGATTCACATCCCTGTTTGGTCTCTTTACGACTCGTTGCTTCGCATCTCGTCATTCCGGACTCCGATTCCCAATGTCATTCAGTTAAGCCTAAATTAGTAGCCGACATAGATTATCTGTCATCTTCTGGCTTGACCAGGAGATCCATATAGAAAATTCTTTCCCATTTGTTTATGTGGATAATTATAGCTATAATTATATGTAGAGGTATCTATGAAAACTGTTCAAATGACTTTAGACGAAGAATTGATTAAAGCCGTGGACCACATGGTCAAAAAGCTCAAAACCAACCGCTCTGCGTTTACGCGCCAGGCTCTGCATGAGGCACTGGAACGATTGAGAATTCGTGAGCTTGAAGAGCAGCATAGATTGGGATATGAAAAGTTTCCGAAAACTGAATCCGAATTTGGCAATTGGGAGTCAGAGCGAATTTGGGGTGATGAGTGAAACGAGGTGATATCAGGTGGTACCGATTTCAACCTCCAGATAAAAAACGCCCAGTTTTGATCTTAACCAGGAATTCAATCATTCAATACATGAATGAAGTTACGGTGGCACCTTTGACAACAACAATCAGAGCGATTCCCAGCGAGGTTATAGTAGGTGTTCAAGAAGGTCTCAAAAAAAAATGTGCGATTAACTGTGACCATTTACAGACAGTAAGTAAAGTCCAGATTGGAGATCTAATTACTTCACTTCCTAACAGTAAACTAGAGCAAGTCACAGACGCGATTCGGTTCGCTCTGGACCTTTAGTGAACCGAGATTGGCAAATTTCGGGCCACTTGGACGGCTGCAAAGCTCGATACTCTGCTCATATCCGGTACTACCCAGCGTAAAGTTGGTTCCGAAAGACAGTGATGCGAGAGCCGGTGCGTGGTATGGGGTCGGGTGGTGAGAAGTGGTGAAGGTTGGTGGTTCGTGCGAAAGAGGTAGTTGTTCTACCTCTGACAAGGGAACCGTCAAGACTCACTACTTATTGCCGCACTACCTCATGCCTAAGCACCGGTTCTCGCATCAATAAAAATCTTGACAACTATTTTAAGTGTGGTACTATCTCTTTTCTTCAGTTTCTTCGGAATCTGAAGTGGGGCAAGAGGAAATGCCGCAGTTAGGAGGGCCTTTCGGGGTTTTCCAGAACTACACCAGATCTTTCTCTAGCTCATAGAAACCCTTCCAGAAATGGGAGGGTTTTTCTTTTTAAGGCGATTAGGGCTTCTGGGGTCACTTTTGAGTCGCAAGTGTTCCATTTGGGTTTTATTGGAACGTTTTTGCCTGTTTCCTTTGTTGATAAATTGGGATCTCCTTAGAAGTTGAGGGGCGCTTGGGGTAAAAAGTGTTCCACGTGTTCCAATATGTGTAATTATTTGTAACATTTGTTCCATTCTCAGCCTCAAATTGAAACAAAAAGTCCGATTTTTCGTAGAAAATCCTCCTTTTAAGCAGGCACGCTTTTTTCAACTGTATTGGCGAAAGGCAAACCGGCCTTTCAGACTGTTTCAATCTTTACCTCGTACCTCAGAAGGGAGGCACCATGACTACACTTAAGACTCTGATTCTCATGACCATCGCAACTGCTACTGGATTTGCACACGACATTACCATTCCCGCTATTGCGGATAAGAACGTGGCAAGCTTTACTTATGTAGATTCCATCGATATGGTTTTTGACGGGAAGATGGAATTGTATTTGAGAGTACAGGGACGCAAGTGTCTCAAGATCATGGACGACGACTTTTGTGATTTCCTGGATCAGGACTTCTCTCTTCCTAAAGGCGTTCAGGGACAAAAAATAATGACTCCCGAAGGTAAAGAAGAATTCCAGGTAAGTTTAGTCACTGAAGACAACGAGATTTACATTGGTTTTCAGAGCGATGATCTGGTTTATGGGGGAATCGTTGAATTGAACCCGAATGTGTCACTGTACTATGACGAAAAAGGTGAAGTTCCTACCATCGGATTTGATTGGGTACTTCTCAAGAAGGGCCCTACCAAGAAGGTATTCAAGAGGATGGACAGATTTCAACGCCTCTACAGGCATCTGAATTAACAACAGTCTGAAAAAGCCCGCCGGTACTTATCGGTGGGCTTTTTTTGTTGGAGGGGGCCGGGGGATCAAGAAATATATTTTCTACAAGTCTAGCAATATTGATTAAAGGGTATTAACGGTTCAGAACTATAGGTCGACAGACAGTATTCAAAAATTTCTTTTATGGAAACCAGCCAAACGACCGATAGTTGATATATAAGGATGTGAGGGATGAACCATGGATAAAATTAAAGTCTATTTAGAAGAAGAAGACTCTGAAAAGGTTTTTGTGGGTATTCGTAAGAACGAAAAGCTCACACAGATTTCAATGATGGTTGTAAAACAGTATTTACAAGACTTTCAGCCATATTTTCTGGCTCGCGATGAAGGCAATCAGCCACGTCTGTCCTCTCCAGGGGTTCTTGATGGCTTGCTGAAAATTCGGGAGCTTTATGAAAAGGGCTGGGACCGGGACGAGATTCTTTTCGCCTTGCTCAATTCAGTTAGAGCCGGACGAGATCTTGCTCTTGAAGATGTAAGGCTGGAATCCTTCAAGGAAAAGAAGATAGCTTAGGAGTCTGTCGGAGAATTGAGTTTGTAACGAGAGCGAGCGAAAAATTCAGGATCAAGGCGGAGGCAATAAAATCGCCGAAGGTGTGCTTGAAGCACATTGAGAGCGAATTTACTGGTGACAACGCCGAGCCTGCTTTTTGCAAGGCAATACTCTGACAGGCTCCCAGGCTGTCTTGAAAGTCTTCATCATTGATCCCTTGCTGTTAAGGATTGTTCTTCAACTGAATTTATTCTCTTTTTTTCGACGACTCTTTTACAGAGAAAAAAAGTTCCTCGAACCGTCTCCCAGTACTCAGCCAAAAAGAAGGGAATGTTTCGAGTAGGGGCTTCGATCCCATCTCTCATAATCTCCCTTAGATGACCGGGGACACCGAGAAGAAGATCGGTTTCGGTTATTGGATAAACCTCAAAGTCTTCAAGATCAATTCCTAATTCCTCCAAATATTTTTCCAATGCTCGGATATAAGGATCCTGAGCAGTGAAGACTTTCATGATATAGGGTTTTAGAAAACGGACGATTCGATTTACCTGGGTATCATCGCCAGCTCGAAGCCAGGTAATTGATTTCCAGCCCCAGGAAGGAGTCCAACAGAACATATCAATTGCGCATTGGATCCCCTGGTTCTCCATGAAGCGGATAAACTCCGAGGCTTCTAGTTCTTCAGTTTCCATGAATCTCAGAATTCTTTTGGAAAGGCTCTTATAACTAAGATGGGGCTTTTTAGACTCATCTTTAACTTCCTTTGAAACTGAGGAACGAATGAGGAAGAAAAGGAGATAGGCAAGGCCGAAAAGAAGGGCCCAAACCACGATGGCCGCAAACCAGGATTCGTCGTTGTAGATTCGAAAGCTGCCTGAGAGATCCTTCCAATTCGGCATAGATGCTTCCCCTTAATTTCCTTACTTCCATTATACCGAAAAGCAAACAGTGTGCCTGTTTGTAAGTTCATGGCCAAAATATGACATCTTGTCAGGTACTGGGGGAGTAGGGAGTAGAGCCAAACCAGGAAACTAGTTGAGATCGCAGACTTCACTCAATTGGCAAGACTCTTGCATAGCAAAGAATATAAAAAGGTACTCTTATGGCTAAAATCAATGATTATTCCCATGTGATACGTCTTTTCATTCTCCTACTGATCATAGGAGTTACCCTTCTAGTTCTTCGAAATAGGTACATTCCAGGAACATTTGGACAATACGGAACCTATCGGGGCGCAAGTGTTGAAGAGATTCGAGCCTCCAAGAAGAAATTTATAGGATCCCAAATGTGCAAGATGTGCCACTCGGATGCATGGGAGTTGTGGGATTCTCAAGCGCATAAAAACGTCAGTTGCGAAACGTGCCATGGTTCTGCCTATAAACATGTGAGTATGGATTCAAAAGTAGAGCCCAAATTATCAATTCCTAAGAATGCAGATTTTCTAAAGGGAAATTCTCATAAACTTTGTGTGAGCTGCCATGAGAAAAATCCTGGACGACCAGAATCCCATCCCCAGGTAAATGTGAAGGAACATCTGGACAGGCTGGGGATGGACCCTGATTCCGAGATGTATCAGAACGTTTTCAATTGTGTGCAGTGTCACAAAGGTCATAAGCCAGCCATGTTTTAATAAATTGAGTTCGGAGGGACATCATGAAGCGAAGAGAGTTTCTGGAAAAATGCGCGAAGGCAGCTACCGGGGCTGGACTCATGTTTTCAGGTGTGGCTGTGAATGTTTCTGCATCTGCTGGACTCTCGAAGAGTTCCAAAAAACTCATTAACCAAGATGGATACGACTGGAACAAGCACTACTATGGAATGGTAGTAAACCCGGACAAGTGTATTGGCTGCTACTCATGTATGAGGGCCTGCAGCGATGAGAATGATGTACAGGACCGGGGATTTAGAACCTGGGTTGAGAGATACACAATCACGAAAGATGACAAGGTAATCATTGAGAGTCCGAAGACTCGCGATCAAAGCACTGACAAAGATGATTATTTTCAGCTACCCCCTTCCAAGGAGCCAAATATAGAAAGGCAGTTCTTCGTGCCGAAACTATGCAACCATTGTACGGACGCGCCATGTACCCAGGTTTGCCCTGTGGGTGCGACCTACAAGACTAATGATGGAGTGGTTCTCATTGATCATCCAAGCTGTGTGGGTTGTGGTTATTGTATCCAGTCCTGTCCTTATGGTGCTCGGTTCTGGGATACGAATTACCTGTGCGCCAACAAGTGCTCCTTCTGTTATCACCGTGTTACCAAGGGATTAAATCCTGCGTGTGTAGATGCATGCCCCACAGGGGCGAGAGTATTTGGAGATCTCAAAGATCCTGAATCAGCGGTTGTTAAGGCAATTCGTGAGGGAGGCGCAAAAGGGCTGAAACGATCCCTGGGAACGAAACCAAAGGTCTTCTATAAAAACCTCTCCCAGGAGGTTGTCTGATGGAATATCTCAACTACGTGTTCCCCAACGAGCATGTTGAATGGGGACTTATGATTGTCGCATATCCCTATATCACGGGCCTGGTGGCGGGGGCATTCATCCTTTCATCACTCTACCACCTGTTTGGTGCTAAAGAATTGAAACCAGTTGGTCGTCTATCTGTCTTGTGCGCACTTGGTTTTGGCGCATTCGCTACCCTCCCTCTTCTTTTACATCTTGGTCATCCAACCAGGTCTTTTTTCATCATGATCCGACCCAACTTGAATTCAGCGATGTCGGGCTTTGGATTTATCTATGGAAGCTATATGGTCTTGCTGGTCCTGGAGATATGGTTTCTCTTTAGAGCCGAAATCGTCAACTGGGCAAAAAGCTCCCCATTTGGATTCATTCGTTTTTTTTGTCGAGTCCTGGCGCTCAACGTGTTGGAACTCACTCCCGGTGCACTGCGTCTAGATCATAAAATGGCAAAGATTCTCACGGCAGTCGGGATTCCCATGGCCTGTGTACTACACGGCTATGTCGGGTTTATATTTGGCTCTCTTAAGGCTAATCCCTGGTGGTCCAGTCCTCTCATACCTATCATTTTTCTCTTATCAGCGATCGTATCTGGGATCGCTGGTGTAGCTTTGATCTATTGGATCTGGTGTTTTCTTCGCAGGGTCACGCCTGACCAGCGATGTCTCATGTCAATGGCGAAATATCTCTTTGGATTTCTAATCATCGACGTCACTTTGGAATTACTGGAGATCATCCACAAGGCTTACGAGGGGAAAGAAGAATGGGAGATGGTCTGGCACTTGATGACCGAAACGCTGGGTGACTCAATGATCTGGATTCAGTTCGTGATTGGAAGCGCTGTACCGCTAGTTCTGCTTGGATTGTTACTTCTGTTTCGACCCGGTGCCAGATTAAGCACCTTCATGCTCTTAATTTCAGCTATTCTTGCCAATGTGCAGGTTTTGTCCATGCGCTTTAATGTCGTGATTGGCGGACAGTTACTCTCTAAGAGCGGGGTTGGATTTCATGACTTCAACTTTCATATTTGGGGACGGGAAGGTCTGATAGCTTGCCTGGTGATTGGGCTCATGTGTGCACTTCTTGTTAGCACCCTAATAAAGATTTTCAACTCGACTCTTGCTAACGATGCGATAAGTTAAGCAGTATCTCTAAGCCAGAGTCTTTTGTAGCCGATCGCAGTAAAAGGTAATTCTTCGACAGGCTCCTAGGAATCCAGAAGATTTTCAAGTTGGCTTGCCCGGTCTGTATGACGACCGAAGTATCCTTTGCTGAGTTCCCCTATTGTGCATGATTTTAGATAGCGCTGAATGGATTCGCGTAGGGGTTTAAAGGATTGATGCATGGGACAAGGGTTATCATCTAAACACTGCTCAAGTCCAAGAATGCAGGAAGTGTAGTTTTCTTCACCGTCAATGATGCAGACAATATCCCAGAGTGTAATTTTATTGGCTTCACGGGAAAGATAGAATCCCCCGGATGGTCCGCGTACGGATTTAAGTACACGTGCCCTGGTTAAGTCTCTCATTATTTTGGATAGAAACGAAGGTGAGATCGGCTCTATGGATGCGATTTGTTTAACCTGAAAGAAGGTACCATGTGGGCGGAGTCCCATTATGGTCAGGGCTCTAACAGCGTATTCTGCGGTTTTTGAGTAAAGCATGAGGTATTTTATGTTTTTGGTGGGTGGATGGAAAGGGACTTCTGATCCGTTGGTAAAAAAATTTTACTTAATTAATACGCGAAAATAAGATAATAAGGTATTAATGTACTAATAAACAAAATTAGGGACAAGTCTAAAACTTTCTATTTTAGTCTATTTTTTCTGTTTAACCCGGAATCAAGTGCAGATCTACTCCTCTATCGAATCCCAAGATTGCGACTCAGAGGTGTAGTGAAAGGATGTTTTAGCAAGGAAACATAAAGATCTTTAAAGAGTGCTTATTCTTTAGAAAAAGATCACTTTTTTGTCTGTTTTGTAGAACTGGAATTCTGATCCAACAAACGATTAATTACAGGCTCAATTTTAGAAATAGGTGTCTGAGGTGCAAAACGTGCAAGTACACTGCCTCTTTGATCTACCAAAAATTTAGTAAAATTCCATTTGATGGTTGGAGTACCAAAAATACCGGGTTGTTCCTTTTTCAAATATTTATAAAGAGGATGTGTGCCAGGGCCATTCACTTCAATTTTTTCAAACAATGGGAAAGATACTGAGAAGTTCATTTCGCAAAAGTATTGAATGGCCAAATTATCGGCAGGTTCCTGCTCACGAAACTGGTTACAGGGAAATCCAAGAACTTGAAATCCTCTCTCCGAATGACTCTGAAACAACGATTCAAGTCCCGTATACTGTTTTGTAAACATACATTTACTAGCAGTGTTCACGATGAGTAAGACCTGTGCCTCAAAATCAGAAAGAGACTTCTCTTCACCACTAATTAGATTAGTCTTAAAACTATAAATCGGGGCAGTAGAAACGGAATCTTTAGAACACATGATCAGGCACTCTTCCAGGGAAGCTCTATTATATACTGTTCACAGCGCTAAGTTCATGAGAATCATGAATCCCTGATCTTTTGAACCTCTTCCCATCAAATAACCATTGTAAGGAATCCTTGAGCTTGAGACACTCATCCAGGGAAAGACTCGTGAAAAGATAAGATTTAGATTCGAAAGGAAAACGATGAACAAAGTGAGATCCGGGGTAACGCTGTCAGCCTTACGCAGGCTTCAACAGTACCCAAGATTACTATTTGGTAAAAAAAACCTATCCCCTTCCTATCCTGAAAAGCCGGTAGTTGATGACAACTTTGAATCTAATGTTAAGGATTTATACATCATTGGTGATGTGTCCGGAACACCTCTGATTAAGATGACTATGAACCAGGGATTTGACCTGGCCAATCTCCTCCATCGGGAAATTCAGTCTAAAGGACAAACCCTGGATCCAGATGCCTATGAAGTGTTAGTCATAGGGGCTGGATGCGCTGGATTGGGAGCGCTCAGGCAATTACAAAAGCTAGGCATTCGATCTCTTTGTATTGAATCCAACAGGAGTCTCCATCCTATTCGTAATTTTACCAGGGGAAAACCAATCTATCTCGAGCCCCTGGATCTCGAATTTAAAGACGATTGGGGACTTACAGAGGGAACTCGAGAAACCGTACTGGAACAGACTCAAACTGTGATTGAGTCTGAAGGTCTCCCGATCCATGAATTCGAAAAAGTCACGGGAGTGGAGCGCAAGGGAAGCCTATTTGAGATCAAAAGTGATAAAGGAAGCTATAAGGCGCGCTATGTTGTGCTCTCTATCGGAAAATCTGGGAATCCACGCAAAGCCGGGGTTCCTGGAGAACTTGAGAATCCTCAAAAGATTTTTCATCGACTCATTGACCCTGCGGATCATGTAGAGCAGGACATCCTAATCTATGGCGGAGGTGATGTAGCACTTGAAGCGGCCATAGCTCTATGCGCAAACAACCGTGTCACCCTTGCCACCATTGATAAAGAATTTATTTTTCCAAAAAAACGAAACGTAGATCAGTTGATGTCCCTGGCTGAGCAGGGACGCCTTAGCGTTCACCTGGACACCAAATTACTCGCCGTAGGAGAAAAGGAGGTAGGTATTTCGGTAGCCAATGGCGAGTCCACTAAACTGAAGAATGATGCGGTCTTTGAAATGATCGGAGCAGAGTTGCCGCTGCCCTTCCTCAAAAAGCTTGGACTCCGACTGCAATCGGATTGGACAGTCCTCAGGAAAGTAGCGATGTTAGTTTGTTTCATAGGCATTTACCTGCTTTATGGCTGGAAAAAGGGATTTTGGCCGTTTTCTTATGCGCAGGGCATCTCACAGCTGCCGGGAATTCTCTCTCATCCTTCATTTTGGTATAGCGCTCTCTACACCTTTTTGATGGCCTTTTTTGGGATGAAGGCCATGAAAAGGTGGAACCGGGGAGGGAAGGATACCTATCAGACCTTTCGATTCCTAAGCCTGATTACCTTCCAGATCCTCAGTTTTGTTGGGATTGAAATCATCCTGGCAATCCTCACCCCTAAGTATTGGTGGAGATTTTATGGAATCAATAATCCATTTCCCCTTCTTTTTGACACCTTTTTCAACTGGAGTGCTAGCGATCCTTCCCTGGTCAAATGGAGCCTGATCGGAGCATGTTTCACGGTCACTTTCGTCATCATACCCATCGCAGTTCGCTACCATGGAAAGCGATTTTGTACCTGGATCTGCGGCTGTGGAGGTCTGGCTGAGACCTTCGGTGATCGATGGCGGCACTTATCTCACAAGGGAGTCAGAGCTGAGAAATGGGAAATTGTCGGAGACATACTCATGTTCTGGGTTTTTACTTCAGCTCTTGTGATTTTGATTCTATACGGAGGAAATACAGCATCAGCGGGATGGTGGCACCAGGGCTATGCCCTGCTGGCAGATTTCTGGATGATCGCGGTCATTCCCGTCGCTCTCTATCCCTTTTTCGGTGGAAAGGTCTGGTGCCGCTTCTGGTGTCCCTTAGCCAAGTATATGCAGGTTCTTTCCAGATGGTACGGAACACTTCAGATCAGTTCCAATGAGAAATGTATTTCTTGTACTCAGTGTTCCTCTTTTTGTGAGGTCGGGGTAGATGTGATGAATTTTGCCAAAAACCAACAGTCATTTGACAACCGAAATTCTTCCTGTATTCACTGTGGAATCTGTATTTCAGTTTGTCCCATGGATGTACTGAGCTTCAATAACGATGCCAGGAATGAAAAGTAGCTAGGGAAGCCAAGATTTCATTAAATCCATGCCAGCGGTCGAATACTTCTTGAATTGAGCAATATTCGAGGTCTTTTTAAGAATTTTCAGGAATTGGGAAGGTCTGAAATAGAATTCTCTATAGAACCTTGATGTGTGTTCATGCATTTCCCGCAGGGAAAATTTTGTCCCGGGAAGGTGCATATCATGATCGAGAGAATCGCTTTCGATCACGGTTTTCCAAGGATCCATTCCAGCTTCCTGAACCAATCGGTTATAGACCGGGGTGCCGGGTACAGGCCAGTAAGGTGAGATCTGAACGAAATCAAAGGGAGCTGATCCGATGAATTCCAGGGTATTTTTCAGCGAATCTTCATCCTCTCCGGGAAGTCCTAGAATAAAGAATCCTGTGATGCCTATCCCTTCCTCATGGGTAGCTTTCAGAACATCCCGAATATGGTCTATTCCGCCCTGGTATTTATTTACCCCGCGCAGAACGTCTTCATCTCCTGATTCGATTCCATACCCAATCCAGGAACAATTCGATCTGGCCATTGCTTTGAGCTGTTCCCGTTCTACTTTGTCCACGCGCACGCGGCAGGACCAGCGAATGCTCAGATTTCGCTTCGCGTATAAGTCAGCTATCTCAAAAACTCTCTCGGGTGGTAGAAGGAAGTTAGCATCGAAGTAATCAATTTCCCTGTATCCCAGTTCTCGCTCACATACTTCGAGTTCATTGACGATGTCCTCCGCGCTTCGCGGATGAACCGGAGTGAGTCGGTTAGAGCAGTAATCACATCCATAGGGACATCCAAACACTGACATACCGGCGGTAAAAGGTCTCAGCTCCGATAGAGTGGAGAAGTATAGATTTTTATCCGGTAGAATTTCGCGGGCAGGCAGTGGGAGTACAACGTCTTTTGGATGAGCTAGTTTCGCATTGTTGTAGACCTGACCTTCATAATTTACACAGGTGCCCGCTACCTTCCACCATTCCAGTTTGTCCAGGTAGGCACGGGTCCATTCCACAACGCAGGTTTCCGCAGGAGAATGGAAAACGGCCTTGACCTCTGGCAATGAAGCGATCTCGGCGGGATAATTTCTAGCACCTACCCCACCCACCAGGATGGGGGCATCAAAGCGTTTATGGAAGGCTCTCAGCCACTCTTTGAGATATAGAAAATCAAGATTTACAGCGGTGAAACAAAGGAAGTCAAATTCCTTGGTTGAAGCCTGCTTTAAGGCCTCATCCATCGGAAGCGACAAGGCATGACAATCAAGTAGCTCTACTTCGGCCCCATGAGCCTTTAGCCAGGCACCCAGGTAAAGCAGGTTAATCGGTGGAATAATCCCAAGATTCTTGAGGTTCTTCATGTATGCGAAGGTATCGGTGTAAAACCCGAAGGAGTGAAATACAAGTAAATATTTGGTTCCACTTAAAGAGTCTGGTTTTAGATTCGTTGCCATCTTTAACCTCCGTCTACCGTCTGTCAGAACCTTTAGCCCAACAGTCGTATTTCTTCTTCTACCCGTTTGGCTTTTGGGCCTGACGATCTTCCAAATTTAAAACCCGTATTTACCGGGCTGCGGCTACCGTCAATGAGACTTTCAAGGACGGGATTTACAGCGGGCTCCATCCAAAGTTCGCGAATGTACTCCTGGATTTCTTCGTCCGCTGTTGAGAAAGTGATCGGAACTTCACTCTCCAGGCAATTAGGCGTTAGTTCCACCGGAATTTCTTTGGAAAATTGAGTTTGAATCTGTCTCTCTAGCTGTTTGCTGAGCGTGAAAAGAAATCCATTCAGCCATTCTTCAGTGAGTTCAAAGCGTGACATGATTCCAAATCCAAGATGATCCTGAATATATCTTTTTGTCAGGAAGTTTTTGAGACTGAATCGAGCCTGAATAAGCTCACTGATTGTTAATCTACACAGGTAAAGATGGTTTTCGAGAGCACGATCATCATTGTAGTCAATGAGCATTTCCTCTTCGATTCGAAAGCGATTTTGACGTAGGGAATACTCCTCAAGGTTCTTGCGTTCATAGAGTCCGCTTTCTCTCAGGTACTCAGAGAGCGCTCGGAATCCGTTCTGTATCGCGCCGGTCAGGCGCAAGGTAGATTCCTGGGCTGAAATTTCACGCTCCATCCATTGAAGATCCCGGTACCTTCCTGACATGAAGTTCCAGACCATTCGGTTGGTGTAGGAATAAAAATCCCAAAGGGACTTGATATCAAAGACCTCGTAGCTGCCAAATCCGTCGTATTGGCCCACATAGAGGAGTCTTAATATCTGGTATTCATGATGGGTATAGGAATTGATAAGGTTGACCTTATCCTCCAGGTGGTTTTCATTTTCTTCTGTGACAAGATGATCAAGCAGGTAGGCCTGTCTTGACAAAACGTCGCTGCCGGGAGAATAAAAGGGGTCAATAAAGCCATGCGTGTCACCTACAATTGCCCAGCGATCCTTGGAGCAGAAAAACTCTCTTTTAAAGGACAAACTGGGATGAGATTGGAAATCAAGGATCTCGGCCTCGCCCAGGAGCTCCCCTACGAAGGGATGAGCCATTAGGAAGGCCTCAAAATCTTCCTGTTTAGTGAGATCCTTATCAAGAATATCCTTATCATAGACAATACCCCAACTCACCACCCCCCTATCGATAGGAATGGCCCAGATCCAGAACCCCCGGCCCATGAAGTGATTGGTGGATAGATATCGGCTGGTATGTCCTACCCTACCTCGCCACTGATCATCCCCCAGGGTGTCAATATCCTTAACATTTCTATACCTCCCCCACGCCCCTGCTGTGTGATGATCAGGATCAGGCGACGCTGGTGACAGTTTGTCAAAATAGGGGGCGGCGGCACAGGTTCTACCTGAGGAATTGATGATCCACCTTGCTTTAACCGGGTGCATCATACCGTCCTGGCAATATTCCACAGAATGCATTTTCTCTGTTGGATTGATTGCCACGGAACGTACCTGGGCACCTGTCTTTGTTTCAATTCCTATCCTCGCATTAAGTTCCCACAAGTCCTTATCAAGTCGGGCACGATCCACTTGAAAGGTTGGAAAAATGGGGAGAATATTGGAGCCTATTTCGCTACAGCGGGTTGGATCGAATTCAGAGTGAGAGTTTGTGAAAAAATACCTGAGACCATTCTTTGGCAGGTGGTTGAGATAACAATAGGTTGAAAGGCCAAGGTCACGAATCATAAAGAAACCAGCTACACCTACCGTGGACTCACCCGGGTTCCAATGGGTGGTTTCATTTTTTTCGAGCACCAGAATCTTCAGTTCAGGATGACGCTTTTTTAGATAACGGCTCATCAGTCCGGAGGACAGTCCACCTCCTAAAAACACCAGGTCAAAATCATGGCTCCCCTTGTCTTGACTCATACTGATCTCCCTTCAAAGTCCTTGAGCTCTTAAATCGCCCCTGTCTTATGTTTCTCTTTCCATAGTATTGCCCTGTGCATCAGTTCAGTTCCGTTTTTCAGGGAAAGCTTTTCTTTGATACGTGCTCGATAGGTCTCTACGGTCTTGATACTTAACTTTAGTTCCCTGGCAATATTACCCGTACTGATTCCTTTGCCAATCCCTTCAAAAACCTGAAGTTCACGCTTGGTCAGCGACTGCATTCTTTCTTCCCAGGGTTGACTTCTCCGATGAAATAGATTAGCGACCACAGAGTCAATCAATCCTTCTTTGAGGTAGATTTTACCCTTTGATATTTCTTGAATCGCTTCCAGGATTTTTTCGATAGCAACATCCTTGGTGATGTATCCGCTCGCGCCTGCCCGAATAGCGCGAGCTGCATGAGTTTCCTCAGAGTACATGGAGAGAACCAATACCTTAATCTGCGGGTGGTTATCCCGAAGGTGAAGCAATACGTCAATTCCGTCCATTCCCTGCAAAGATAGATCGAGAATCACCAGATCCGGTTTGAAACCGGGAATTTCCTCCAGTGCTATTTCTCCAGACTCAGATTTACCGCAGAGTTCAAGACCCTTCTGTCTTCCAAGGTAATCTACCAATCCCTGCCGAACCACAGGATGATCATCAATGACATAGACCTTTAATGGATTGGCACTTCGCATACGATTCTGGTTCCCTTTGGCACCATACTTAAAACGTCCAGCCGACCGCCCAGCAGGTTGGTACGGTAGCGCATCACTGATAATCCTAATCCCTTTGATTTTTGTTTACTGCAAAATCCATTCCCATCATCACTTACCTGGAGAAACCATTGATTATTCTTGGATTTGAGCTGGATACAGATCTCGGTTCCTCCGCTATGTTTCGCCGCGTTTCGGGTCGCTTCCTGGGCGATTCGAAATAGATGGTTGACCAATGTGCTGTCGGTGGGTTCATCAGAAGCATCGCACTCAAATCTACATCGAATTTCGAAGACTTCAGTAATGGTTTTACTAAAATGTCTTAGAGCTTGATAAATCCCCTCTTCATCAAGTCGAACCAGGGTTAGGCAGCGGGCAAACTCACGAACCTTTCCAACAGTTTCACTTATAGAGGTGGCAATTTGCTGTAACTCATCTGCTTCCGGTCTACCACCTTCACGCAGACGCTCCTCAAGAATTTTTGATTTCAGGGCTATAGCGAGCAGATCCTGACCAAGAACATCATGTAGATCGAGTCCTACTCTCAACTGGTCTCGTTCACTGATTTCCAAAACCTCGCGTTCGGTTCTCAACTGCTGGGTAATATCGTTGAGAACAAAGACGGCGCCCGAGACTCGGTTGGGTTCTTCGAAGAGGGGCGCTGCGTGTAAGCTAACATCTAGAATTTCCTCATTACGGGTGCGGATTTTGACCTTTTGGTCCATAATCTGGTGCCCCTTTAGAGTTGATTCAATGATCTTTTGAATCGAATCAGAACCCACCAAAATATCATCGGGTACCAACCGAACTCCATCGATACACCCATCCAACCCTAACATTTGCCTTGCTGCTGTATTCCACAATGTAATGGTCCCCCCGGCATCAATCCCAAGAATTGCCAGGGGAGATGCCTGAATCAAGGCGTTGAGGGTGTCATTGGTTTCCGCAAGGAGAGCCTGGGCATGAACTCTCTCAGAGATATCAGTCAGAACGGCAATGAATCGATATCTCTCTTTTCCATGAGGTACGGGAACTATGGTAGTTTTCGTCCAGTAGAAGGTGCCTTCTTTGGTTTTATTGCGGATTTCTCCGTGCCAGGTCCGACCACTTTTTACGGTATCCCACAATTCGGAAAAAAACTCCCTTGGGTGATAGCCGGAATTTAAGATTCTTGGATTCTTCCCTAAAAGTTCAGCACGGCCATATCCGCTAATTTCACAGAATTTGTTGTTCACATAGAGTATGCGGCCTTCGAAGTCCGTCATTGCCATCGTAGCGTGTTGATTCATCGCGGAGACAAGGGACAATAGATGATCTGTTGAATTTTCGTCCGGCGACTCAATTAACAAAGGATTCTTGTGGTCGGAGTCTTCAAGACTAAACTCGTCTCCCACAACAGAGGCCATCAGGTCTCTTCTTTCTTTGGAACTGACCCAAGCGGACAGTAATCGACGATTCCGCTAATGGGGCAGTTTTCCAGGGCTTCATGGAGCTTTTCATGCTCTTCATTGGTCAGCGGTTGATGTTGAACAAATGAACGTCCCTCTTCATCAATTGCGAAAACACCCGGCAAAAGATTGAGGCATAGCTCGCAGCGAGCGCATTCAGAGGAAGTGGCGTAGCGTCCCGGGGTGGTCTTTTTATTTGGTGTAATGTCTTTTCCCATGCTCTCATCTCCAAAAAAATATCAGCCAATTTATTGGTGACAAATCAACACCATGTTAATATTGATTATAAGATAACTTTATCCGTTTATCTAGTAGGTGTAATGCTTTCACTTACTTCTTATTGGATTTCCTGCGAGGAGAGATCTTATGGATCAACAGCTAAAATTGCAAAACCATCTACGAAGGATTCGCAATGACTTCGCCTTTCACTGGAAATTCGATCACACCTACCGAAACTATCGCCCTGAGCATGGGCTAGATAATTGGAAGGCCTATGATCAGTTCACCATCGCTTTTACATCGCTGAACCTCAAATATGTTTTTGAAGAACCGCTCTTGCTCAATGCCTTTAAGCAGGACTGGCAAGATCATGTTCCGGCTATGTATGAACGGCTGATGGATTGGACTTATGGGTGCTCCCAGGTATTGCGCTTCTTTCCGCCCCGCTTTTTCCGTCATGCGGAATTGATCCATGGAACGATGAGTGTTTACTCAGAACGGCTGCGAATCATGGCTCTGCTCAATTTTATGTTTAATGAAATTCGGCCGGTTGATCAATTCGAGGAATACCAGCCTTTACATGTGGAGGCCTATTTCCTCAAGGAGGAAAACAAACTACAAAGAGTTGACCAGTTGGTTTTCTTTTTGGTTCAGGAAGCCTTCGTGCAAAAGGAACTGTTTGATACTCTGCGGACTGGTTTAGTGAATCAGGATTCTATTCAGGCCATCGAATTATCCAAGATTGTAAAGCACTTTCATGAACAGGTTGAATTCTACACACGTTCGCTGCACAAGCTCTGGGAACTTGATCAGGAACTCAAGAAGACCTGGACATGTAAAGATCTTCCAAGGCTTCACTATCTCGAAAGATTTCCAAATTTCGCACGGCTTGCTTCCCAGTTCAGAGAGTTCGACGATGAAATTTTGGACCGCCTACAGGAAAGCTTTCAGATCGCATGTAGAGAATTTGGGCTCGGAGCTCTTGAGCATGACAAAATCGAGTTTTCAAGGGATTTCGAACTCGAAGAAAAGGAAAAAGCTGAGTATGCCGGCCTTGTTTCCGGTGTTCTTAAGAAATTTCAGGGTAGTATTACTGACGCCCTCGATGCCCATGGAGCTGAGAATGATCAACTGTTAAAAAAGTCTAAGGACAAACTACTCAAGGAATCATTTCAGGATCTCTTTCGATCTCAGAATTATAAGGAACAGTTTCAAACCGGCGTTTTCGAAGCCTATACCACTGAAATGGATAGAATACAGTGGCATCTACAGGATGTCCTGGCACTCATTGAGAGTACTCCCATTGAAACGCTCACCGATAATGACTATCAACTTCTTGATGTGGTTAAGGAAATCGCTTTTTGTGAGGGGTTCTCCTACACCATCGGCTGTCAGAACGCATATCACGTCAACCACATGAATCCCTTTGCCATGTGGAACACAAACCAATGTCACGAAGAACTCAAACACTACCACGCGGTCAGGGCCTTGCTAAACAAGGCGGGGATTCAAACACGCAACCTTGATGAAGAATTCTTAGCGTCCACTTTCGAGGTCCCGACACCGGAGGCATACCATGATCAATACACAGTCTTCATGGTGAATTTCCTGGGAGAGATCCATAACATGAGAGCGTATTGGCTCCTGCATGAGGCTTTTGACAATGAAGTGATTCGTAAAGTCTTGGAATGGATTTTCAACGATGAAGTGGTACACAAGAAAATCTTTGGACTCCATTTTAACTATCTCACCAAGATCGATTCCACCTGGGAGAAGAACACCTACGAGTGTATTCTCGATCATGGATTGGGAATACACCAGGCTATGCGCTGTCCCCGGTTTAAGGAATTAATGGTTAAGATCGGCCGCTATTACGCCAAATCAGGGAAGACCACCGCCCTGGACTTCCTAAATAAGAGTTTTCGAGCCCAGTACCTGGAACTCAAGGGGCTATTTCACGAAGACCTGTTTCAGCTCGCCGAACATGATTTTCGAAAACAGCACCTTAAAGCCTATTTGTTCTGAACTCTGAAGCCAGGGATAGGTTTGACCTAAACTTCACTGGCAACGAGAGCCCCTGTTTTGCAGGAGGCCGCGCAGTCCCCACAACCGGTGCAGGATGTATGGAGCGGGTCCTGTAAAGCAAAGAAGGGATAGTGGAGTTCCGAGGGCTTTCTTTCAATTACACCTGTGACCGAACAACTTGTCACACAACGATCACATCGGGCGCAGGGAGATGGATCATAGGAAAGATATTCAAAGGACCGGATTCTTTCCCCGGGAGCATTGTGGGAGATATTTAGAGGAACCCCCTCTTCCTGTGCTACTTTGCATAACTGGCAAATTCGGCGGTCACAAGTATCGTGTTCTTTGAGCATCAGCCGCAGGTTCATTTGACGGGACTTTTGAACAAGATTGGTTTCCACCTTTATTTCCATACCCGGTTGAACGAGGGTAGAGCAAGCTGGTACCAGACGATCCATACCCTTTACACCTACCGAGCAGAGTCTGCAGACAGAAGGTGACTTTTGTCCCTTTGAGTGGCACCAGGTTAAGATAGATCCTCCACTATCGCGAATCGCTTGAACTAGCGTAGTACCGGGCGAAACAAGAACTTCTTTTTCATCGATCTGAATTTGAAACTTCTTCATCATCTTACCTCCTGGGAAGTTGGTTCCTGTCTGCACCGCCTGGAATTTAGTCCCCTGAGATGAAACACAATCTCTTCCGGCCAATGGCGAAGAATGGAGTGAATCTGGGCTGGAGCGCTGCGTCCCAAACCACAGGCTGATGTGAGCTGCAGTACGGACTTAAGATCCTGAATGTTTAAGAACTGGTCAGAATCCACTTCTCCTCTACACAAGGCTGCCCAACTTTCCGCCAGTTCACTCAGTCCTACTCTACATGGAGTACAGCGCCCACAGGACTCGGCGGCAAGAAACTCCAGATCGCGCAGGGACTCCTCGACCACACAGGTGCCTGGTGGCAGCACTCGGAAGGATCCGGTCCCTATCGTGGCATCCATCTTTGATAGCTTATCCGGGTCGTACGGAACAGCACCCAGGCTTGAAGGAATCATCACGCCCCCTACCCCTGCCAGAATATAACCGCTGGGCTGCCCACCATTAAGCTCCCCTCCAGCTATCTTCGCGAGTTGATTCAACAGGGTTCCTTTTTTTACTTCATATACTCCCGGTGAATTCACCGCTCCTGAGATACTCACGAGGTAGGATTGATCTCCTCCTTCGCAGGAGTTCGATAACAACAAAGGGAGCCAGGATAGCGTTTCCAGATTCTGAACCACAGTTGGAATTGCGTGCAAACCCTGCTCAGTTGGATGAGGAGGCCTTTCCTGAGCCTGTGCATACGAGTGCTCCAGAAAGTGGATCAATGCGCTTTCTTCGCCGCAGATATAGCTTCCATCCCCTCTTCTCATCTCAAATTGAAATTCTACCCCGGGGATTTGATTGAGGTTCCTGAGAGCTACCGCAAGAGATCTTCTCTCTTTTGTCATTTCAGGGCTTAGAACCACGAGAGTTTTGCGGGCTTTAAGGCTCATGGCCGCGATGGCTATGCTTTCCGCGACAACTTCAATATGATTTTGCATCAGGTAACGATCTTTGAAAGTAAAGGGATCTCCCTCCTGCGCATTTACAATGAGATAGGGTTCTAAGCCAGATCGAAGAGCGCTCTCCCATTTCTTCCAAACAGGAAAATGGCCTCCCCCCCTTCCTGTGTGTCCAAGTTTCTTTAAACGGCCTGGTACTTTCTCCAACTCACCGCTTGATATCAACGACTTTATACAACTGAACTCACCTTTTTTCTGGTAGGTTTCAAAGCTGGGACAACTACCCGATGTTGGTGTAAAAACTTCGGATACGAATCCACTTGATTCATGTTCCTGAAGCGGTTCGGAATCATTTGAGTCCCGGAGCGGTACCAGTTTGATAGCTACCCGGTCCAGTAAGGGTCTGGCGAAATTCATCACAAGTATCCCATACATCTCTACCCCGGGAATCTGAGTGTACTTGCGGCCCATCACTCCCAGGAATGCCGCACCAAGGCCGAAAAGGACACTTCCGATCCTAGTCCTGGGAGTGGTACTGGGATCGGTGAGAAAAAAGACAGCGCAAAGTAGAGTTGGGCCCCCGATTAAATAAAGAGCCGGGTTAGAAACCCAGGGAGCGTGACCGAGGGAAAGATTGGTTTCTGGAAGGAGAAATACAAATAGCGGGACGGAGAGAATCATACTCAGGCAGGCCTCACGCTTTAGGACCACATAGCGCAGTAAAAAGAAACCGCACAGAATTAGAGCCAGAGCGCTGGTATCGCCAATGGAACCCGGTGTGAAGCCAAGGAAGGAATCTAGAAGACCGGGGCGAAAGAGTCCCCCTTCATCTTTGAACAATACACTTGCTCCTGAAACAAGATCCACATCACGAGCAGCCGATAGTCCCTGGGAGCGTGGATCAATACTTTCTAGAATTGCGATAAATCCTCGTCCAAGGAGTGCCGGGTTAAAGGGATTAGCATGAAACCACTTAAACGCTAGCTTAGCGGGCATTTCCGCCACGATGACTCCCGCGATCACCATATAGATGGGGATTTGATCGGTAACGGTCATGCCAATCAATAGTCCGGTGATAATTGTACCGGGATTAAACCAATGGCAAGGCCTTGAATCCATCAAGCGCGGCAAAACTGATGTAAGTACCGCCACGCTGACGGCGACCAACAGAATCAGCGCGGCCCTTGGTCCAAAGTGTACGATGCCAAAAAGGCAGGGGATCAATAGGAGAATCACCGTGCACCACTTGGCTCCCAGCATAGACCTGATGTCTCGAATCCGAGTCTCAAGGCTCCCCTGGAGAAATTTCAATCTACTTAGTTGGCCGATGAAGCCTGTCTTAATTCCGGCCATCGGTGTAAAAGATTCTTGGCATTTTGATTCCACTGGGATACCTCCTTTCGTGAATGACATTGGTAACAGGATCCGAGGGAATCCTGATGACAGAAAATACAACTTCCCGAGTCAGCCTGTCCTGAGAGGATGTGAAGTTTGAGGCCGTCTCCGAGGCCCTGGGGGTTTCTAAAACCTTCGATATGAGAGTCCGGTGCATGGGAATGACAGTCCCTACAGGAAGATGCCGCATGGCAGGTAAAGCACTTTCCACCCGCTTCTCCTCGCTCAACACCATGTTCGAATTCTCGAAAAGACCTGGAGTGGTAATCAGGGTGAGACCAGGTTGAGCTCTTAGAATCAGCCAGTTCCTGCCCCTCTTCATGACAACTGGCGCATTCGCCTACCGTCCAACTTTTATTTGCTAAATCCCTCTCAGACTGATTCAAACCCATCCCAGGGGTCACCATCCATGTTAGCAATGATCCAACCAGAACCAGGGCACTTAAGGTTGCCAGAGTCTTCAAAAATTTCCGGGTCATCAGGGAAGCTCCCCGGTATAGGCGCAGCGAAATCCAATTTCAAAGGACCTGTATCCGGCCCGCCTCAATTGGCGACTCTTAGTGCTTACTTCAGTGGGATTAGATCGTGAGCTTCCTCCCGCTACAAAGCCGTCAAGGGTCCACTCTGCAACATTTCCGGCCATTTGAAGTACCTCGTCCGCGGTTTGACCCTCCTTAAAGGATTCCACAGGCGCGGAATAGATAAAGCCGTCCTTTTCTCCCCATTTCTCTCCCCCTGTGTTTGCCTTCCTGTAGTCCCATTGGTCTCCCCATGGCCAATGGCTATCTCGTGTGGACTGAGCCGCCTGTTCCCATTGCCTCGATGTGGGTAAATGTTTACCTGCCCAAAGGGCATAGGCATAAGCATCCCACCAGTCCACTCCCACCACGGGATGATCATCGTGTCTAAAAGTATTCTCCTGAAATGGGGCGAGCTTTGATGAACTGGATTCGCGAAAGAGTTTAGAGCGAAACTCCTTCCAGTAAAGCGGGGTATGATCCTTTTCAGCGGGTTCTGATGAATGACAAAAACGATGGGTTCGGGCACTATCACTCAAAAGAAAGCTGCGGTATTGTTTGTTGCTAACCTCGGTGCGGTCAATCCAGGTCTTTTCTGAGGAATGTCCGCCGGGCTGGGAGGAAACCTGCCTGAGTTTTGGACTTGAGCTCTCTAATTTCGAAGAGGCAATTGATTTCCAATCCGCATGAGGGATGGGGAAGGTTTTGGGTCGATGGATCTTCGTTGCTGAAACCTTTCTGGGAGCAGGACTTTCCTGCTTTGAAATCGGCTGTACTCTCTTAGAAAATCCGCTGCTCCGATATACTTCTCCGCGGTGGTCAATGAGCAGACCTTCTACATTCGGCAGTGTCTCAATCCATTTGAGCCCTTGATTGGAGCCCATGACAAAGGCAGCGGTCGCGTAAGCATCTGCTCGAATGGGATCTTCACTGAGGATGGTGACGCTGCGTAGATCCGATGAGGGATAACCCGTACGAGGATCAAGAATATGTCCGTAGCGTTTTTGATTTCTAACTACAAAACGTTTTGAATCAGAGGAGGTGGCCACTGAGAGATCGCTGACCAGAAACCTTTCAAGAAATGGACCCTCATTGCGTGGATCCTCGATTTCCACTATCCAGGGTCCTAAGTACTTTTTGCCTAGCAAATACAGATCTCCACCGGCATCGATCGCGGCTCGCGAGATTCCTTTTCTCTTCAGAAGGTCTAAAATCTTTTTACAGGCGTAGCCTTTGCCTATCCCTCCCAGGTTGATTTTCATCTCCTTTTTTGAAAGATAAGCGGAGGATTTTTCTTTGTTAAGATGTAGTAATAAACTGTTCACCAGTTGGAGTTTGTCATCAATCTGCCTCTGAGTGGGCAGGGGGTCATACCGATTTGCGAAGGGCCACAGGTCCCAAACTGGTCCGATGGTTATGTCAAAGGCTCCCTCGGTTTCACGATGAATTGTTTTAGATAGTTTCAGGAGTTCAAGAACAGGTCCAGAGATCTTTACAGGACTAATTCCAGCCTTATTGTTGATCTTGCTTACCTCCGATGCAGGAACCCAGGAACTGATTCTCTTTTCAAGGCTCTTCAGAAGAAGATCAATTTCAGCGATGGCCGCAGCAGCTTTCTGAAGAGTGGTGTCCAGTTTGATCTGAAAGAGGGTTCCCATGCGCTGAAATTCGCAGCTAATCAGTCCATCTCGTGATTTCAAAATAGGAAGCCTGTCCAGGAGTACGATCCCTGTTTCACCTTCTGTGGACTGAGGGATTTCGCCCTCAGGCTGATAGCTTAGCCATCCCCACAGGAGCACCACTGTCATCACTGTGATGAAGAAGATCCAGGAAGTGGGTAGAGATCGAAAGTTCATCTTCATGGCTCCAGGGTTACAGCGCAGCGAAAGCCAATGTCGTTGAACCACTCATCGGGGTTTTGGGCTCCCCTGCGACTACTTCGATAGTGATCCTCAACCCTGGAGAAGAAACCTGCTCCCCGAACGACTTTTCGGGTACTGCGTTCATTACCTGCGCCTGCCTTTGCGTCGAGGAATCGCTGCTCTGGCTTGGAATTACTGGCTGGTCCGCGAGGATTCTGCGCTATTGATTTCACCGAGAGGGTCCGGTAAACAAATCGATCATACCAGTCGGCGGTCCATTCCCTTAAACTACCGCCAAGATCACGAACTCCAAAAGGACTGATGTCTGGAGGTGAGGGGTTGGGGGGAGCCAATGGAAGGGTGTACAAGTCCGTCTGGCGGGTCAGTCGGGGTGGTTTACTTCCCCATGGAAACAGACCTGTGCCGGTAGCGGCCTCCCACTCGGCCTCGGTAGGAAGTCTACGCCTGGCCCAGATAGTATAAGCCCTGGCATCATGAAAGGTGACGTAGCGAACCGACAATTCCCCTCCTCCTTTTGGAAAACCACGCTTCCATGGTCCTTGGACCTTGTAGCCTGATTCCGCGAGAAACTTCGCAAATTGGAAATTGGAAACTTCCTCACGGTCAATCAGGAATGCACTGAGCTCAACGCGTACCCTGGGGGCCTCATCATAGCGCCCTTTGTCGCTGCCGATTTCGTATACTCCGGCGGGTATACGCACTAACTGGGCACCATCTACTTCAGAGATGTATTCCAATTCTCCCCGGGCTATAATGCCCCAGGGTAGTGAGAAGGTCTGCCAGCTTGATGTGCATAGCAATAGAGTAAAGAGTAGAATCTTCATTGGATTGCCTTCATGAAATTGACCAGGTCTTCAATCTGGCGCACGGTGAGGTGGGAAGTCCCCCCGTGAGTGTCAAATACCTGGTCTGGTTCATCAAGAGGGCCATCGGATTTGCGACGGGTAAGCTCATTGAATCCGATTTCTTTGCGGTCCTTGCGCACGATTTCTGGACCCTGGTAAAGGGGGTAACGAAAAGTTCTCAGTGCTGGGTGATTGGGAGTGCAAATGACTTCCCTGAGCGAACGGCTTCGGCCATGATGGAGAAAAACAGGTGGACGATCAAAAATTCCACGCAATTGCATTGTAGTAAAAGTACCTTCCTCCTTCTCAACCCTGCCCCGGTCCTCGATCTCCATATCGAATTTACGTCCATTGGCGATTTCCATAGCACGGACACTGACCAGGGTATAGGAGGCATCCCTACGGGTGATCGTGGTAAGGGACGGTAGAGCCTTGCGTTCATTATGTGTCAGGTCAGAGTCTTTGCTCGTAAATTCAGGAAGGGTGTGGCAGACACCACACATTACAGTGGCCGAGTGGAATAACCGCTTTCCTCTCTGCACCGATGGATTTTCCTGATCGAAAGGATTAGGAACCAGGTGAGGGGTATTTCCCATCCAGGCCCCCACATAGCGGTATAAATCAAGCAGTGTGTGAGCTTCCCCAAAATACTTCAGGGATTGGACCCGTAAAAATTCATTACGCCGCTCTTCGAGATCATACCAGGCTTCTCCCAGGCTCCTTACTTCTACGCGCTCCTTGAGTTCTTCATGCATGAGGTGCCGTTCTTCGGCTGGAATCGGAGATTTCAGAGCGGAGTAATCAGCCGTCCAGACTTCACGGTCAAAATCTATGGAACTTGCTGGTTCATTGATGTCGGCCCCCTGTCCTTCACCGATGAGATGGGTTCCTTCAAAGTAAAAGGGCTGGATGGCAAAGAGATTGCGCATTTGTGGAATACCAAGGGTTCCTCCAGGGGTAAGATGCCCCTGTTGATCCTGCCCCACGGTTTCGGCGGCTCCCCAGCCCCTTCCGTCCCCGGTATCCCTGTAGTGGCAATGCAAACAGGATGTATCTCCATCTGAAGTAAAGACTGAGCTGTGCACCACCAACTCCCCCTTTTCCGCATCTGTATCGAGCACAGGTCTTTTAAGATTACCGACAATCACGTCTTCACGCTCGCCCGTCTTTAGATCAATAAACGAAACAGTTTCAGAGAGTTGATTGGCGCAAAACAAGAGCCCTTCGGAGGAGGTGCCCTGCACACCAAGAGCCAGCCCCATAGGTCTGAGCCCTGTGCTGAAGCTTCTGACTGGTTCTAAAAGATTGGAAGGCTCGCGGATTCCCCAATGGATTTTCCACTGAATTACTTCAAAGGTGCCAGCCATGGAAACATAGAGATATTCTCCGTCGCTCACGCTCCACTCAGGAAAGGCTCCGGGAACCCGCTGCAGTTGGGGAGGAATATCTCCCTTGATGTCACCTACCGTTGCCTCAGCTGAGTCAGAGGTATATCGAACCCAATCAGGATGGGCTTCATAAGTGTTCGCCAGGAGAATATATTCAAGATTTTCAGCGGACTCCCGCTCAGGAATCTTCAGTCTGTCGAGGTCAATGGCTATTAGATCATTCTGAATATCGCGCATTTTGAAATTCCAGGTCCCATCCACAGCGTCAAAGGATCCCATCACAAACTGCTTCTCCAGCGGCAGAGCATCTGTAGTTTCCGGATCTCGAAGTACTGTAAACTGGGCGGCGGAATTTTGCTTATTCCAGGTTTCAGCACCGAGAGGATCCCTGGATTTCGGTGCCCCAAAACCCACTCCAAGGCTCAATGCTACCAATAGATTTCCATCACCTTCAGGATGGGAAACAACCTCAATATGACTTGCCAGGTTTTGTAGAAAGATCCCCCCGGCTTCACGGTGGGTTCTCAGATCGATGACCGAGAGATCCTGTGTTCCGGTATTGCCTATGAATAAGTGATTTTCGTCCGGGCTCAGGGCTAAGTCCTTGGGATGGCTCCCTGGATTGGAAACTGGAATTCCGGGTCCTCCTTCTCCATTTTTAATCCAGCGAACCAGATCTAAGAGTGCTGGCTCCCCCTCTTGAAACAAAACACCTCCTGGATGAAACTCGGTTCTTTTCTTTTGATCTCCATAGCCACCCATTCCACTGGATACAACGGCCTTCAGGAGCGGGCTTTCCATAGGTCTTCCTCCGACGGAGTTTTCAATAGCCGAGAGAAAATTCTCCACGGGATCTGCCCCACAGAGGAATCCACCAGCCGATTCCCTATGACAACTGGCACAGCGTGCTCTCAGAATGGAGTTGAGACCTCCCCTTTTGGTTTGATTCATTTCCTGGACTCTTTGAGCGCTGTGTCCAAGATTTTTCAGTCGGGATTTCTCTACCTCAGATAAGGAGGATTTACCCAGAAACTCTGCTTCTGAGAATCCACCCTGGATTTCAACGGCTCCCAGTAAGTTTCCATCCTTTTGAATGAGACGAAGAACCAAAACTTGATCCAGGTATCGATTGGCTACATAGGCAGTAGTTCCGTCTTTTGTGAAGACAATCCCCTGGCAGTAATAATCGAGAGGAATTTCACCGCTTACCTCATCACGCGTGGTATCAATCACAGTGGCGTAATTTGAGAATTCATTGATCACTACCAGGAACCTGCCGGCGGGATGAAGTACACTCATGTAGGGCCGGCTTCCCACCTCAATCTTTTTGATCAGTTTTCGAGAACCAACATCAATGACGGCAATCTGCTTTCCAGGGAAAGCTTCAGTTCCAGCCAGGGTTACATAGAGTTTTTCGCCCTTCGGTCCCAGGCAAGGGCGCTCGGGACGATCACGATGAGGCTGGGGTTCCGGGTAGGGATGATTACTAGGAACCGGATTTAGATCCCTGCGCTGGAATGGCTGCTTATATCTCCATACAGGGCTGGTAAGCTTATCAAATGGCGTACCCAGGTACTCTTTCGCCGGGGAGGTAGAATCTCTGAGATAGGCAAGAGAAGAATGAAAACTCCCTGAGAGATACAGCAATCCCAGAAGGCACGAGAAAACCCCTAAGACCCATTTCATGGCAGCCTACCTTCAGCACCATCAGAAAAGGCGGCACCAAGGTCGATCCATCTGGCGAAAACAAGGATTTGATCATGGCTAAGAGGGTTCCCCTCAGGATGCCTGACTCCGGGTTTTTTCAACACTCCTTCAGCCATTAATTCCTCACCGCTCAGAATCTCCATCAGGTAACTCTCCGAGGAAAGGGATTCCCGTTCGTTGATATAGAGCTTGGCTGACTGGTTTGGGCTATTGGGATCAGCAAGCTGGTGAAGGTTTTCGTAGGAAACGGTGAAATGCTTCGTGGGCCATCCGACCAGGCTAAGACCGGCAGCGGGATTCTTTGTGCCATGGCAGGAAACACATTTCTGGTCAAGCAGGGGTTGAATATCTTTACGATAGTCTATCCGCAGCGAAGTGTTTTTCTGAGAATTTGAGGGTAATCTTTGTGTACCCAGTACAGGATCCCATGTTGCCATGACCCTTGAACCCGCCGAAACAAGATCCGGTGCCCCTACCCCATCGGAACCTTTACCCGTCAGCGCCCCGTGACACCCGGAACAGCGTAGCGGAAAAATAGAGCGAGGGATAGAAAAGGTAAGTTTTTCTCCAGGGTGAACATAAAACCAGCGATTCATGGAATGGACCGCCATACGATTCTCATCCAGTCCCTGCATAATTAGCGGGACTTTCGAGGGAACCTGGGCATAAAAGGATCCATCTTGTTCCAGTGGAATTTCGGTGACGATCTCCTTAGGTGTATGTATTCCCAGACCCAGAACAGTAGAAAAGGGATCATCATTGGCATTTGCAACCGGGGAAGGTACTTCTCGAAGAGGTTGTTGCTTCAGGATTCTGACATACTTGAGCGCTCCTCTTTTTCTACCAACTCTACCTGGAGTACCCTGTCCGATGCTGCGAAATATTTTCTCCCCCATTGGCGCAAAGGTTGTAAGAAAGGATTCAAGCAGGGGATAGTCATAGCACTGAACCTCCCCCCAGGTAGACTTATCCACCCTTAGAGACCCAGATTTAAAACTGGGCTTTATACCCTTGGGGAGTGTGGCGAACTTTTGTTTAAGTCGGGATTTTTCCCTCCGGCGGACCATGATCGGGCGCGGATGAATCTCACTCCAGCGCTCAGAGGATGCCCCGTGAACCTTTGTTAGAGAGAATGGGCCCACACTGCGCCCATCCTTAGATTGCAGGGACTCTTTAAATTTCACCCGGTAGAGATCCCAGTTGGGATCGGAATGTTTATCCAGATGATCAAGAGGCTGGTTTGTATGGGCCACAAGTATGGTTCCGTCAGGAAGAGGATAGGGATCCCTGAAGGATCCGCCCGGGGAAAACCCCGTATGGGTCACGGCCTTATTTCCGGTTTCTGGAAGAAGACTTAGCTGCACGGGAAGATAGCGCGGTGAGGAAGAAGCGCTCTTGAAATCTGAATCGCCGGAAAATGGGATGAAATCTAGTGGATTGTCTGGCTCGATTCCTACTCCGAGACCATGATCGACCAGCATTATCGCACCCCCTCCCGTCCAGTTACGCGGATCTAAGGCAATGCGAACCTCAAGTCCCTGGGGAAGCTCCCTGGAGTCGCAGAAAATAGGGTACCTGGATCGATTTCCGCCCTGGATGTGATAGTCGAATCCCCCTGCATGGACACGATAAATGGCGGTGTTAAACACTGGTAGATCACCCTGGTAGCTAATGTTTCGCAAGCTGCTGAACATGACCTCTCCATTGGTTCGCATGGAGGGTCTTCTCTCCTGGGATGAGGTGTAGGTCATTTGATGGTTGGTGTTGAGAAAAGAGTCTCTGGCCCTCGCAGAGCCAGGAATGAAGGACCAAATATCGTAACCGGGTAAGACGGAAGCCTCCCGGCTCTCAATTACGTAGAGGGAATGGGCATCTGGCGCCATGGGCAGTGGGCGGTCCAGCTTAAGGATTGAGCCTACCTGGCTCTTAGGATCTCTTCGATGGTCGATGATCTTACGCCATTGCCCGGCCAGTGGCCCCGCTGCGAAGTAGAGTCTGAATCCATTCCAGGTTCCCGCTGCCTCTGAACGCTGAACATCGACAATCTCATCCAGCGTACCCCCATCGGGTTCTCCTGGGTATCCCCACGGCAGTGAGGGAGTAAAATCTCCACCGGAATTGGAGGCATAGGCAATCATCACATCATCAAGGTGCTTCCCGGAGGGGTCTTTGGGTCCCGGAATATAAATTGGATCCAGGTGGTGAATAAGCTGATCCCCGGCCTTCTGTTTGGATTCAAAACTAACTTGCCTGGGAGTGGATAAGGTTTTCAGCTCTTCATCAAGTTCAACTTCATATAGTCGGAATCCCGAAGAGGGTTCGGTCCGCATTGAAAAGACGATCTTCCTGGCATCGTAACGAACATCCATCGCTTGAATATGCACCTTTTTCCCCGCATCCATATAGCCGGTAAGATTTCTGGGAAGACCTCTATCAAGGTTAGGCGCTTCCCCCATCTCAAGAACATAGATGTCAGAAGAAGGCCAGAAAATGTCTGGATCAAAGAATCTCTGGGGTTGGTGGAGAGGACCGCGTATGAAAGCGATTCCCCTGAGTTTACCAAGTTGATCGAGGGGAATTTTCTTGGAGTTTGACCGTAATTTACTGCTTAATGCCCTTCTTTCCAGTTTGATCCAATCCAGCAGCGTCTTTACATCGGGGTCCTCATAGGACTCAAAAAATTGTGTATTCCCTCCCCGTTGATGAACCCCTCCTTCTGAAATAGGGAGATTCTTAACGATAAGCCGGCTTAGTTTAGGATCTCCGCTGAGATTAACGTGATGCACAGTCTTACCCAGAACTCGCTTGTGATTTTCCAATACCATACTTCTTGAGAATCCAGCAGTGACTCCCCTTGCTGAATCCGTTCTGGGTAAAGGGGGTATGAGCTTCAGTTCATTAAATGTCTCAGGTCCATGACACGAGGGAAGGAAACACCCGTTTCGAACAAGAACCCCCAGAACATGATCTTTAAAGAACCTGACCTCCTCAGGAAGAGGTTTGTGCTTGTTTGGAATAGATCCGTTTTCTTTGGCGATCCACCTGTGAAGTACCTGGTAATCAGGATCTTGATCTGAAGTGAATACATCAATTCCCCGGTGAGGCTTTCCCCCGAACTCCTGGCTTAGCGGATAGCGTAGAAGCGTACTGAAGGATGGGTCCTCTCCGTATTCAATTTTCCCACCCTTGTGTGAAGGATTTCGAAGATTCTTGTAGAGAAGACCCAGGTAATGTTTGGAGTCGGGAATTATCCCTGATTTCAGGTCAAAGGGAAAATAGAATTGCTCCGATTTTTCACCCTTGTTGATAAGAGCGTTATAATCATCTTCTTTGATTCCATGACAGGCAACTGCGCATCGATTCTCAAGTACCGGGATGACCCGCGACTTAAAGTAGGTGAAATTGGTTTGTAGTGGATCGGATTTATCAATGAGGGCGAAGACCCTGTCCTGGCGGAAATGAGAAAGCGCCATAGACGCGATCACACAGATAAGGATAAATGGCGCTATTCGAAGAGATACGTGCATATATGTGCTGGTTTACACTTGAGATATTAGTGAAAAAGACGGTCGAGAACAATCGGGTAAATCAGTAGTGTGAAGTGGGGGCTTCCACTACTGTTGAAATTGCCTTAGAATAAAAAATGCAGATCTATACGACAATAAGGTCCACTTAACCTATAATGAGTTCAGTGAAATTTCCTTCCTGGTGTACCCCGGCTTTTGCTCTCCTTGTAACCGCTGGCCTCTATTTTCTGGCCAAGGACTCTCCTCTTTCAGCTCAAATGCGATCAGAGTTAGCCTCTGGCTTTCAGTTCAAGCAGTTTCCGGTAGGTCCTCCTGGGGATTTTTCGCAGAAAGTCCGCGCTGTCAATGGTAGCTTGGAGACAGTTAATGCCTGGGTCTCTTCCATAGGTTCATCAGTAGCTGTAGGCGATCTCGATGGAGACGGACTTTCCAATGATGTTTGCCTGGTAGACCCTCGAACAGACCTTGTACACCTTTTCCCTGTACCAGGGCATCCAAGTCCCTGGCAATCCCTCAATATAGGGAGTGTATCGGAACAAACCAGAGCTATCGTTGCCACCTTTGGGTGCCGCATGGCCGATCTCAATGAGGACGGCAGAACCGATCTTCTAATTTATTTTGGGGGTCGTCCTCCAGTTGTATATCTCCAACATAGCCCCCTGGAATTTGTCCGCCGGGAGATTCTCCAATACGATGGATGGAATTCATGGGTCACCACTAATGCCGTTCTTGCCGATCTGGATGGAGATAGCCACCTTGATATTGTGCTGGGCTGTTACTTCCAAGATGATCCATCGATTCTTGATAGAGAGGACCAACAGAGCATTACAGCCATGCCCGAATCGATGTCCAGGGCATTTAATGGAGGGAAGACACGGATCCTGAGGTGGATTGAGGCTGATAAAGACTCACCGTCCGTTCGCTATGAGGAAGTGGATCTCAAACTCTCGGATGAGGTTAGCCAGGGTTGGACACTTGGACTTGCGGCCGCCGATCTCAATGGTGATTTGCTGCCTGAAATATACCTGGCCAATGACTTTGGACCGGACCGCTTATTGGTCAATGAATCGAGCCCAGGCTCCATAAAATTTCGTCTGGCCAAAGCTCATAGATCCCCTGCCACACCTCCTTCTTATTCACTGGGCTGGGACTCCTTTAAAGGTATGGGGGCTGAGTTTGGAGATGTGAATCAGGACGGGATGCTGGATATCTATGTGAGTAATGTTGGTGAATACGAGTTTATGGAGGGACACTTTCTCTATCTGAGTAATGGAGATTCCTCTTTATTAAATAAGGGCATTGCCCCATACGACAACGTGGGTATGAAGGTGAACTTGCATAAGTCAGGCTGGGGATGGGGAGTTCGACTGGCTGATTTTAATAATGATGGTGAGTTAGAAGCCCTGCAGGGGACGGGATTCTTCCAGGGTGAAATTGATCAATGGCCTGAATTTCAGGAACTGGCCTTTTGTTCTGATTCCCTCATGCATATGGTTTCTATGTGGCCGCGGTTTGGTCTGGGAGATGATGTTGCCGGAAGGCAATCCAATCCCTTCCACGTACTCTATCAGGGAGTCTACTACGATCTTTCCAAAGAGTTGAACATGGACAGTCCTACACTGGGTCGAGGTATCGCCACCTCAGATGTGGATGGGGATGGAGATCTAGATTACGTACTCTCCAACCAATGGAGTTCGTCCATGTTTTATCGCAATGACTGCCCTGACTGCGGTGATTTTCTTTCTTTGAATCTGCGCCTTCCTCTTGAAGGTGTTGGGTTCGAGACTCGTAAATTGGAGGGTTTTCCCACCGGATTAATTCCTTCAAGAACAGCCTTTGGCGCAGTGGCTATTCTTGATCGCGGTAACGGGAATAAAAGTATCGCGTATGTAGATGGGGGCAGCGGACACTCCGGTCAGAAGAGTCCCCAGGTTCACTTTGGACTCGGTAAGTCTAGTCATGGTAAGGATTTGAAAGTACAGCTCAATTGGAGGGACACTAAGGGTAAAGTCCATCAGAAGGATATGCTTTTTAGACCGGGGGCACATACCGTCTACCTTGGAGACCTGAAGGAGAGTTCATGAACGAAGCTGAAGCCAGGAGAGTTCATGCCTTGAAGCGATTCGCCGTAGCCTTGACCCTATTTGTAATTGTAGGGCGGGAGTTTCTGGGCCTGGAAGGTTCCTGGCTTCAAGCTGTGGTTTCAGTAGGAACAGGTCTGGCCGTCGTCTGCCTGATGGAAACAGCAGCGGCCTTTTTCCAAAATCGAAAAAATACCCTACTAAGGTCTAAAAAGGATGCCTTCTTTCTTCTGCTTCCGGCTTATATCGCCCCCACATCCATATCTTTCCTTCTGTATTCCGGTGATGCGCTTGCACCCTTTGCCCTCGGCGCCGGTTCGGCGATGTGCTCCAAGTATATTTTCAGAGCACCATTCTATGGACGCTACCGCCATGTGCTCAATCCAGCGTGCCTGGGAATTTGTGTAGCTCTGTACCTGTTGCCTAATACCGGGGTAGCCCCGCCCTACCAGTACATCGAGAATCTTGGAAGCCCTGGAGAGGTTATTCTCATCCTGTTCATACTCTATGCCGGGTTTTTCATCAATACCGTGTTCACCGATAGGATTTTTGTCTTTTATGGTTTTGTAGGTGGCTTTTTTCTGCAAGCCCTCTTTCGCGCTATTCTACAGGACACTTCTTTTCTCGCGAATCTTGTCCCAATGACTGGAACCGCGTTCATTCTATTTGCCTTTTACATGGTCACAGACCCTGCCACTTCGCCCCTCAAGCGAGGAAACCAGCTCATTTTTGGGTTGGCTAACGCAGCCATGTACGGAATCCTGCAGTACTACAATGTGGTCTATGGATTGTTTTATGCCTTAACTATAGTCTGTGCCCTGCGCGGACTCTGGTGGTACTGGGTATCCTGGCAGCATGCCAGGGAAAATGAACCCGAGCTGGCAGTAGCCGCTTAGCTCTGCTCAGTTAAGAAAAGCGCTTCGCAGGAATCCCAATATTTCAGGTCAGCGCAAAGACCTCTCAGCCGAATCAATAAAATCTGATCGCTCTCTTTTTCTGGTCAATCTGTCATGCAATGTAGAACTGTCAACCTTATAAGAGAACTATTTAATCTATAATGTACTATTAATCTATATTTACATCTTTATTTTGTTTGGCACAGTTATTGCTCGTTAGTTCGCCGTACACTAAAGCACCGTAAACGCAGCATTAGTAATCAGATGAAAGAGGAGTTCCGTGTACCGAATCAAGATCGGATTCTTTAGACTCAAGCCCGTTTTATTCGGCGTTATTCTACTTTTCCAGCTAGCAGTCGGCGAATCGGATGCAGCTGAACAGAAGGTCGGATCCGATACCATTTCCTACGAAGGGTACACCAGGTTTCAGTTTCGTTCGCGATGGGGTGGAGGCGATAAAGATCGAGATCTTTACCAGAGCTTGTTCCTTGACATCAAGCCTGAAGATCAGCAAGAGCCGGACTGGAATTTCACAGCCCTGGGTCACCTCTCAAAGGACCTGGATGTTGGACAGGGATTTTCCGAATTTCACGACGTTTACAATAGTTACCGTGATAGTACCGATACACGACTTTACTTCGGTTACCTCGATATCAACAATCTTGGCTTTGTTAACAAAGATTCCCGCGTAAAACGAATTCGATTGGGTAGACAGGATCTACTCGGAACCGGTCAGTTATTGCAGTTCGACGGAATTAGGCTTGATTCCAGGATCTTCAAGGAAGAGAGCCGTAGAATTCAGCTATCCGTATATGGCGGTGATCCCGTTGACTATTACAATTCTGATGCGAGTGATTCCCTCTTCGGTGTGATTCTCCAGTCAAGACCAAAAGATAAACTCAGGCTTCGCTTGGACTGGGTTGAAGTGGAAGACAAACACAATCGGGCAAATAATTTCTGGCCCGGAGTTCAGGTGGACAACAAAGATGACTTTCTTGCCTTCAGCACCTGGTATTCGGGTTGGAAGAACTTCAAGTTACATAGCAGATACACCCTGCTTGAATCAGATGTGAAAAAGCTGCATCTTCGAGGATCCTACTCCCGCCCTGATCGTGACCTGATTGCCAGCGTGAGCTACTCCCAGCTCAACAATTCAATCCTTCAGTACTCCAATGATTTTGATCCATTTTTCACCACACTCTCGGCCTTGAGACCCTATCACCATACGCAGGTCAATCTTTGGAAAGGACTGAGTGAGAATCGCTCCATCGATGCTGGGGTATCGCTGCGCCTGCTAAGGGATAGTTCAGATGACAGTTTATACAATCATGACTTCAAGACTTTTTATCTGAGCCACAATACCACCGGTTTGCGGGACGGCAAAGTAGACCTGACCCTGACTATGAATTATTGGTCGGCCAGTGGACGAAATGACATGATCACCTATGGCGGACAGGTTGACTATCACGATAACGGTGACTGGAAGTACAGCGGCGGGATCTACTATGACCTGTATAAATACAACGACATCGTGGCGGTTAGCAACAGTACAGTTGGAGCAAACTTTAACACCGTGGCGGAAAAAGAAGATATCTACACCTACTTTGTAGAGGCAAAATGGAAACGCAGTGCTCATCGACACCTTAGCTTCAAGTTTGAGTATGAAGCTGGTCAGTTTAGTAGCTACAAAACAGTGAGGGTTGGCTACACATATAGATTCTAGGAAAAATAATGCCTAATACATTGCTTTTCATATTACTGGTTTTGATAATGCCGGCTTCAGGGTGGGCTGAAGAAGCCAGGCTTGACTTCAACCACAAAAAACACCTCGCATTCAATATTGGGTGCGGTGAATGCCACACAAATTTTGTTAAGGGAATGAAGGCTGGAATGCCTTCTAAATCCACTTGTTTTAAGTGTCACAAGAATAGTGAACCTCTCAAGAAACTTCTCAGGGGATACTTCTCTAAAGACGGTCAATTCATCGAGAGTGAGAGAAAATCTAAGCAAAGCATTCTTGTACCGCACAAGAAGCATACATTTGCCGGGGTCTCCTGCACAGTCTGTCACCAGGGCATCAAAGAGAACACGAGTATCTTCCAACTAAAGAGGGCGGAGCATAGCACCTGCTATAGATGCCATGAAGCCAAGAAAAATGACTGCGCCATGTGTCACCAGGGCGGCACTGGCGGCAAGCTGATGCCGGAGAACCATAAGAAAAATTGGAAGAAATTCCATGGACAGGCCGCCAGCGACGGCGGTCACGATCTCTCAAAAAATGAGTGTATGAAGTGCCATACCAAGAACAGCTGCACTCAATGTCATCAACAGGAAGCCCCGCGAAATCACACCAATTTTTGGCGGCAGACCGGGCATGGCAAGCACATGAAGGTGGACCGAGTACAGTGTATGACCTGTCACCAAACCAACTCTTGCAATAAATGTCATCAGGAGACGCGGCCACGCTCTCACCGGGGCAACTGGGGCAGCCGAACCAACCGGCACTGCATTAGTTGTCACCTGCAGGATGACCAGTCTTCCTGTACCACTTGCCATCGCGCAATGCCAAGCCATCTGAATGCTACACCTATTCCAGGTAACCCTGCACATGTCACCGCGTCAAGTAGCGACTGCCGCACCTGTCACGTGCCGTTTAAGACTCATATCGATAACGGAGATGATTGTCGTTTTTGTCATAAATAAATTTTGTTCCGGAGGATGATCATGAATAACAAAAATATTAAGATCCAGAATGAGTACAAGGGTTGGTTCCGTGCAGGAATTCTTCTTCTTGCCGGCCTCGGTGGATTACTCTTTCTACCGGGATGCGGAGGTGGGGGCGGAAGTGATGTTGCCGTCACTGCCGCGGGGGTTCTATCAGGGAAGGTAACCTCTATGGCAGGCTTTGATACCCGTAGTAATGGGGTACTGCTGCCCGTCGCAAATGCAACCATCTATCTGATTCCGGCAGATAAGGTACTTACCACGAATCTAACAGCAGCCGGGGTTTTGGATGGGAGTAGCGAGGATTTTGACGAACCCCTGGAAGACGCTGTCAGGGCCAATGCCACCGCAGCGGAAAAGTTCCCCTCCACGGTTACCGCTGATGACGGCTCCTATTCCATTTCCAATTTACCTACCAGTAAATTCTTTGTCTATGTTGATCCTCCCGCTCCATTTCTTCCTGGTGGTGATGCCTGTCGTATTTCACGAGACTTACCGGGCACCCTTGATATCGGTGTTTCTGGAATGCCGCCTACCACAGCGACTTACACTGGTTCAGCACGATGTGTTGGCTGCCATAGAAGTACCCATGCCGGACACAAGTACACGGCCCATAAGCTCGGGATTTCCGTACCCAATAGTCCCGATACGACCTGGAGATCACAGCAGAACTTTCCAGACTTCGACCTGGGTCTAGCAGCCTTTCTCTCGGCTGCGGTTTATAACCCGGCGACAGCTACCATTTTGTCCTTTGGAGATTATGATGGTTCCAAGGGATTTGATGACTTTGACGTATACCTCAAGCCGACTGGTGCTGGAGGTGCCCCTCCGGCACAAGTAGCGGTAGAGAAAGGAGAATTACATCTCTGGAAAAACACAACAACCAATGAATACACGATCACAATCGTAAACACAGCCGACCCAACGGACCCAAATTCCCCCGCGCATTTACCGGTAGGTTTAACCTATGGCGGTACAGTTTACAAGCAGCGTTATCTTGTGAAAGTGAATAACCTGGACGCCGCCAGGACTGGAGTGTACCCCCTTCTACAGTTCCAGTCTTATCCTGGTATCTCTGATGGGACAGACTCGAACTATGATCGGGGTAGGGCAACCTATCGTGACTATCACCTTGATTGGTACTATGACGGAAATACGAATCTCATAAAGGCACCTTCAGCCTCGAAAAACTTCGGCGGTACCTGCGCCGGCTGCCATATGCCCGGTATGAAAAATCTTGGTCCCAACGCGGCTGGAGAAGCTATTGTAAAAGGGATTGAAGATGACGGCTCCATTCAGCGCTTTCCGAATCCTGGTGTAGCCCAGGGCTGGGGAACCTATGACTGGGATGGAAACGGATTTAAGGAAGAGTCCAATGTAGGCTGTGAGAGCTGTCACGGCGCTGGTTCAGCCCATGTAGGCGGCGATCACCTGGGAAGAGATATCGTCTCGCCTGGAAGATTGACGCCCTCCAGGGAAACCATGATCTGCGGTTCCTGCCATGACCGGGGTACCGGTAAGGGTAATGCTGGCCACGCCAGCGATGTTCTCTATGCCAAGTCCTCGGTGAGCCCAACCGATCCGCTTAGTGATATGATGTTTGTGCCTGGACTTAGCCGGGCGGAAGTGGTGACCAACTACATGACACGCAAGGGTCCCAGTATCAGTCACTTCCATGCCGATGAAACTCATTCGGTGAAACATCACCAACAGTATTCGGATTTGCTCAAGTCGAAACACTACCGAAATGACCGACAACTGGTCACCTGTTCTGACTGTCATGATCTTCATGCTAAAAAGTCCCTGGCAGGTGCGGCTGAGAATCCACACAACCTCACGGAGAGCGCAAGCTCACTGGACGACCCACTTTGCGCGAAGTGTCATGCTATTGATAAGGTTGCCCACATGTTGGCCAGAACTGGTGCCACCCATGCGGGGACTCAAACCAATTGTATCGCTTGCCATATGCCCAGAACAGCTAAAACAGGTGCTGGTGTACCCGGACTATCCTTTGAAGGCGCCGGGGCTAAGGATGCAACGAACGCTTACTGGAACAATGACATCAGCTCCCATGTCTATGATTTTATACCTAAATCAGCGGTTGGGGTGACCGGAGTCAATCCAGGAAGCGCTATGCCGGCAGCCTATACCAATGCCTGTGGAACTTGCCATGATCCGAGTCCTCTTAAGGCTCAGATACCAGTTCCTTCCCAACAGCAGGTTCAATAGAGTCACGGCATACTTTTTTATGAAGCCCTCAGAACTTCTCTGAGGGCTTCACATGAAAGTACTTCAGCGGGATTCTCTGGTACAAGATCAACAGAGTGGAGAAAACCCCGAAAAGAATAAAGCACTGAACAATAATCGCCATATCAAGAGAAGTGTTTTTACCAGCCAATCCAACGATAGGTGCTCCCAGGGCAAATACCAGTCTCCCCATCAGACCTGCGATAGAGAGTACGGTAGCGCGCTTGTCCCTGAAGGTGTAGGACAAGATCCACTGGTTTAGAACTGGTGCCATGAATCCCCTGTTGGTCTGCTGTCCCAGGATAAAGAGAAAACTCCAGGGGGCTTTGATGAGTACTAGCAAGGGAAGGCAAAGGAGTTGTAGAGCCATCATCAGTGTAATTGTTTTGGCGCGGCCCAACCTCGCCGCGATTCCAGCCGCCCTGCGGCTAATGAAGGCTGCATAAAGATTGAATAGCGCAAATACCATCCCAAAGGCCCAGATGGGCAGACCGCAAGCCTGCATGTAGGGTTGATACAGCCACAACATCCAGGTAGCGCTTCCCGAAATGATGGCGAAAAAGAGTAAAAACCAGCGAACCAGTCGGTGTTTGAGAACAAATTTCTTGGAATCACTAACCAGGGTCCAATAGCGGGAGGCCAGGGAACCCACCTCCCCTTCCACCATATGAACTTCTCTAAAGCGTGTCGCGAGGAAAGTCCCTAGCAGTGGACCCAGAATACTCATAGCCATGGCAAGTCTCAGGGAATAACTGCCTACGAGTCCCCCTACCAGGGCGCAAATCGCGAAGGATATTAGCTGGTGGGAAGTGGCCAACCCTTCGCGAGCGGCATATTCACTCTCTCTTCCCAGCTGTTTTAGACTGTCATAGAGTAGGGCCGCCGATGCACCGCTCAAGAGAGACATACCAACCGCAAGCAAAAGTTCAGCGCTGAGAAACAAAGCAAAGCCGGAACTACAGGCGTAGAGGGTACAGCCGGCCAGATTAAAAAGATTACCAAAAATCAGGCTCTTTCTTTTACCCATCAGATCGGCAACCATCCCAGTGGGCACTTCCAGAAGCACAATCGCTATGGCGAAGATTCCCTGCAGGAGGTAGATATCAAAGGTGTTTAGTCCATTCTTCTCCCAGAAGAGCACAATAATTGGGACCATGAATGGGGTAAAGCAGAGCCTCGTATACCAGGGATAGATCGAGAGATTCCTCTCAAGATAAGATGGGTTTTGTTTATCAGAAGCCATTCCTCTAAGCTTCCTTCCTTATGAATTGAACCTTAGAGACAAATTGACATATTGTTTCCTGGCCCCCTGGTAGAGAGTCAGGAAAGCTGGAAAAAGTCTGAAATCTTTGTCTCATAAATAATCACCCGGTCTGGGTTTCAATCTATAGGAAAAGTGGAAATTAAGAAATCCGGTCATTTTACAGGGGACCCGAAGGCCCCACCTTTCATTGGTATGATACTTGCTTCATTTCAATTTAGATGATTGTAAAGATGAAAGTTGGTGTACGGTGGTCGTAATCAAGAGATTTCGATTTTGCAGCCTATTCTTAATGGTTCTATTGATCACAGGTACAGTCTTCGCGGGAGCTGGCAAATCTGCTGCGAAGACCAAGTCAAAGGACGACCTATATATTGACAATAAATTTTGTATCCAATGTCATAAAGAAGCGGAACAGGGCTATCTAAAGAGCCCCCATTCGGATGTAAAAAACGCCGGGAGTCCCGCGAATGAACTTGGTTGTCAGTCTTGCCACGGTCCCGGTAAAGAACATGCGAAATCCTTTGGTGCGGTACCTATTCGCCTCTCAAAGAAGTCGGCACTTAAGCCCGCGGAAAAGGACCAGTCCTGTCTACAGTGTCACAACAAAACAACACTCCTTGCGAAATGGAATTCATCGATTCACAGCAAAAAAGGAGGTACCTGCATTGACTGCCATAATATTCATAAGGGATTCCCCAAGGGCCTGCGAGAGGCCACAACACCGAAGCTATGCAGCTCCTGCCATACTTCCTTTCAAGACAAAAAGAAACTGGTCAAGCACACCATGGGTATACCCAAGTGCACCTCTTGCCATAATCCACACGCCAATTAAGTTTTAGAGATTCAAGTCCCATTTGGACACTTGCTCGCGCTAAGATGGTCCGGTGATGCGAAATTTTTTTCGTACCCTTCTACCTGTCTTGCCAGGAATCCTCTGTCTCTGTACTTTCTCAGGATTCTGTGGGAGTCCATCTCACCCTTCAGGTTTTGAAGTTACCAGGGAGGGTATTGCCAATCATGGCACTATCTTTCTTGGACACAGGGGAGTAGTGAGAATTCCCCGGTGCACGAGCCGGCTGGTTTCCTCACATTTTGCCATACCCTTGGAATGCCTTTTCTCAATTCATGGGATGCAATTCCCTGGCACCAAGCATAGCGGACCCATCGCCGCCACACTTGAGATCATCTTTCCATCCGACTATAAGCACCAGGAATTCCTGTTTTCCTATTCATCCTCTCTTAAACATGGACTGCACACTCCCAAAGTTCTCTCCTCAGTGGGACTCCCGCGAGGCCAATGGACCACGATGACAATATGGTTACCGGCATTTAAACCATCCCATGGTAAGGGTGAGGACTTTGGATTTGGACAGATCGATTGGGGATATGGCTACCTTGATTTCTGTTTGGATCAGAAAACTGAATACAAAGCTCGTGAATTATTGGAAAACGAGCGAAATGCTCTCTTGAACTGCAAGAAGTTTCGTTTTAACAGGCAAAAGGGAATTTATCTACGTTCCCTGAAACTCACAAAACCCGAACATCTTTCTACCAAGGAAACAGAAAACCTGCTCACAGTCCTCTACCCTTCCCTCTTCGATACGACCTGGAGCCGAAGTCTACTTTATTTTCTGGGAGGAGGTTTCCTTCTAGGTTTGCTTTTGCGTCTCTCCCGCCGCGTCAGTCTCCAATTTTTACTTGGCTTCTTAATCCCCTTTCTACCATTACTCGCATTTCTACTCATCGAGGGAGAGGAGTACCTGTCTACCCTGAGAAACTCTAGCATTGCTTCCATCCGAAAGGACATGGAAAGAGACTTTCAAGTGATCGAGTCATTAGCTCAACAATGCGGTCAGGAATATATTTCCAAATTTAAGGAGTATTCAAAGAAGGTTCAAAAATTCATTGCGGACAAAAGCTATAACGAGGAAGGTGTCCCTCTGGACTTCGTTGAATTGGAAGAATTCAAGGAAAGGATAAAGGCGGCAAAACCAGGCAAGGAGACCGCGCAAATCTATCAAGAAATGATCTTGAAACTCCTTGAGAAGATTCGAGAAGCCTATCCGGCTGGTCACAAATTGGTGAGACATTACGAAAAACGATATGCAACGTCCCTGACCTTATCTCCAGAAAATGCCGGATCCAGGATCAAGGATGATGCTGACTCCTATGCCGAGCGAGCTGATGCCCTGGTCGTATTTCGAAACACGATCTCTTGGAGTCTATGTCTGTCTATGACATATTACCAATGGTTCTATGCATTATGCCCATGATCGGGGCTTTGGTGTGGGCGGCGACGACCTGGTCACCTCTGCCGCAACCCTGCAGTTGCTCAAGGAGTTAGCGGGGATTCCATCTTCAAGCCTGGAGACCATCTCTGAGATCACCTCAAAACTAGGCTTTTCTCTTAAAACGATGGACCAATACCTCAATCTCCCGTTCAGCCCGGCCATCTTTAGCACAGGAACCAGGGGGACCTTCGCTCATCGACGCTTCTGGACCCATTTTATGGATAAGAGAACAGGGCCCTGGGTGATCACGGCGGAGGCGGAAGCGGGTTCTATGCTTCTGGGTCTTCCGGAGAAGATTCAGTCTTACCAGGGTCAGAATTCTTCCCCTTCCGGCCGTTTTGAGTACTTGTTCCTGGGTCAGTTAATCGGAACGGGCGGTGATGCCCAACACTATTATGATTTTCCTCTGAGAAATCAGAATGATCCTTACCTGAGCATGGCTTGCGCCCTGTCCAGAGTTCAAGACGGTAAGATCTTCCAGGGAGCTATATCTGAGAAGGGAGTTAAGCTGATGCTAGGAGGGAATTTTTCTCATGTACCTGCCTATGCGCTGGCACTTTCAAAAAATGTTTCCCCACACTTTCTTAGGCTAAAGAATAGACTCAACACTCTTTATGTTGCCCTGATTACAGTTTTCCTGCTGCTCATCGCAGTCTCAGCCACTGTTTCTTCCCGAGTGACCCTCCCTCTCAAACGGCTTGAAGAGGGTTTGAAGCGAATTGAAAAGGGCGACTTGAGCAGAGAAGTGCTGGTTCCGGGAAGAGATGAATTCCAGCATCTGACCCAGCGTTTTAACTCCTTACTTCACTTTCTGAGGGAAAAGGAGGAGATCACCGGATTTCTTTCCCAGGGAACCGCAGAACATATCGTTTCCACCAGGGGAGAGAGTTCAAGAGAGGAAGCATGTGTGATATTTGCCGGATTGCTTGAGCAGGAAGAAAGCACTGAATCAGTAGATGAGACCGCGCGTAATCTACAGGCCTTTGTGTCACTGGTCCAGGATTGTGTTTTTGAACATGGTGGACGCATAGATAAGTTCACCGGGACAGCATGCCTGGGACTCTTTACCGCAGAGAAGGTTCAGTCACAGCCCTTACAAGTCACAGCTGATTTACTAAAACGGCTTAGGTCTTTTAACACGAGATTTGAATCACTTGGTAAGTCGCCTTTGAGAGTAGGGATCGGGCTTGCCACCGGTGCGGTGGTCCTGGGACATGTGGGTTCTGAGCAACGGAAAGATTTTACCTGCATCGGAAATACGGTGAATTTGGCCGCCAGACTCGAGAATCTTGCAATGAAGTCCCCTTCGCTTGTAACAGCCTATGTGGATGAAAGAACCCAAGAACTGAACCCTGCTAGTGAGGAATTTTCCTATCAAGAATTGGACCCTGTAAAAATTAAGGGAAAACGGGAACTTCAAAAGGTCTATGAACTCATTGTCTGATCAGAGCAAGTTTACTCTATTGAAGTGGGTCCACTTCGCTCTTGGCACCTTAGTTGGTATGCTATTGCTAGGACTAATTCTATGGCTGCTTCATTCACAGCATGTCATAGAGCAGAAGTCAGCCAGTGAAGATCCCTATTTTCGCCAGGTAAAGGCTACACTTCATTCCCTTGAAACCTGGAATTCTCTGTCATCTGAAAAACAAACTGATGCATTGGAAACAGGATTCACACCCTATATCCGCACCGTTATTTCAGCACTTAGAGAAAATCAGGTTGGGTTGATTAAAGACAAGCAAAGACCCCTTTCAGATATCAGCGCGATCCACATTGCAAAACGATCAAGGAGGATCTATTTCGCTGGTTCCCAGTTCAAGGATCTTCTCAAACCGGGATGGAGCAAACATCTCTTTCTTGGTCTTCATCACGGGGGTAGGGTTTTTCAAAGAAAGATTACCCATTTCTATCCCCGTTCCATCGGATTAGAAGACTTTCGATCTTATCGGGATTCATTTCAGATCTTTCGTTCGAAGGAGCGATATCTGGCCTGGTACCTGGGATTTATGGGTGAATATACCTTTGTTATCCTGGTGGATTTCGACCGCCTTACGGGCACAAGGCTCACCAATCTCATTTCGCGGATCATAAGCAGCGAGACTCTCGGCTCAGAGCAAGACCAAACTCAGGGTCCATGGAATCTTGCCCGTTCGAATTGGTATTGGACTCTCCTTGCCCTGTTGGCCTGGGGTTGGATTTGTAACCGAGGATGGACACTGTACCTTGGTGGACGGTTTTCATTCCGCCTGATTTTGATATTTCTTCTCTTTCTAGTTCTGCTGGACGGAATGTTGATTTCTCTTTTTCGAGAAATGCGTCTCAACAAGGAAGTCCAGGTTCGTGAGAACCTGGAGTCACGCTGGAGACTGTCGATGCAGAAAGTGGAAAAAGGATTTGATCCTTTTTTACAGCAAATCGCTTCCGGGCTCTCAAAAACACTAAAGAGTGGAAAGGAGCTTGATGAATCGTCAATTCCTGATTTCTTGATCTTATTTGCTACAGATCGTCAGGCGAGAACTCAAACCTACAACGGTAAACTCGATCCAATGACTCATGATCTAATGCTCCTTAGTACCGCACAGTTGATTCCTACGGTTGCGGATGCGCAAATCCATGATGTTAAGGCTTTGCAGAAGAGATTCTTTCAAAAAAAGGCTACCCAGGTTGAGTTTAGAAAAAAATTGATTGATAAAGTTTCCGAAGAATTGGTTCGATTCGGAAAGGGTGCATTTCATCACATTGAGATACTGTCTTCAGGCTTATATCTACTTTGGGAACACTCAGGCGTTGGTGAATCATTCCGAATCTATGCGGCTCGCGGAAGAAAGAAGAATACCTTAAAAGCATACTTCGAAACCCTGGCCAGGTCTAAATTAGAGGGGATCAACTCTGAAATGGTTCGCGCTATTCTTCAAGACGGAACTATCTTGGATATTGGAGCCGCTGGCGAATCTAAGGCTCAATATCCAACAGACATACTACATAAACTGAAATCAACCCCAAACCAATTTCAAATCCTGAGATGGAGGGGAAAGTCCTTCTTTGCTCTGCAGACCAGTTCCAAGAGCCTGGGTGGTTTTGATCTTCTCTATTTGCTGCCAGAGTCAAAAGCCCTTGCAGCCATTTCTCTTATGGATTCGAGGTTTTTCTGGTTTCAAGCTCTCACACTCCTTCTTGCCCTGGTAAGTTGTTCTCTTCTCCTGCGCATGGTGCAAAATCCCCTGGGGCTTTTAAATGAAGGATTTCAAAGAGCACAGAAGGAGGATCTTGAGTTTGATCTACAAGCTGCCGGGCGAAATGAAATATCCAGTGTACTGAGGGGTTTCAATTCCATGCTCACGGAGCTCAAGAGACGTAAAAAACTCCTCCCCTTTATTCCTCATGAGATCCTGAAGCTTTTTAAAAAGGATTCAGGGGGTTACGAGAGCAGAATCAGTGATGAGGCCGTGGTGGTATTTTCGGACATTAGATCCTTCACTTCCATCTCTGAAACCTATGAACCCGAAGAGATTGTTTCCATGCTCAATGAGTACTTCTCCATCTGGCAGCGTCGAGTAGGCAAGTATTCAGGAGTAATCGAAAAATTTATCGGGGATGCCGTCGTGGTTGTTTTCTTCAAACAAAACTCTCACTCATTTATGCAAGAGGCTGTACAAACATCCATTGAAGTTATGTCGGAACTACAAGAATTCAACGCGGCTCGCAAAGAGGCTGGAAAGTTTACCATTCAAAACGGAATTGGTATCTGTTCGGGCACGGTTAGCCTGGGTATCCTCGGAACCGAAAGAAAGAGGCATTTTCACGCCCGGGGAAAAGCTGTTGAACGTGCGGAGGAACTGGAAGCGGAGTCCAAAAATGGTAGATTTACCCGTATTCTTACCGATAAGACAGTCTACGAGGCGGTCCGCTTCCAATATGATCTCGAGCCTCATCAAGATAGATCAGAAGCGGAGCCTATTTTTGAACTCAGTTCTCTTTAACTCTACTGAATTACAGCCCCATAGGCATTGAGTTGGTAAATCACGATAGGTCCCGCGATATTGGCCAGGATGTTCTCAGCGGTCTTGCGATCAAATTCTTCTCCCTTTTCCTCAGCCAGGTGTTCAAAGTAAGCCGCTGCCTTTTCTGGTGTAAACTCAATTGCCTTGAGCATACCCCTGGTCGTGACCCTCTTTCCGACTGAACTGAGTGGGAAAACAATGTCTCCGTCCTTGACCTTAACTCTCAGGGATTGAGCTCCCTTATCCCCTTTAAGCCTGAGCCAGCAGCCAGCCTTGGGACATACATCCGTCACAGGTCCTGAGATCGTGACCTCTTTACTCATATACTTCTTGGGATTGGCAAGAATTTCAGAAAGAGAGACGGCCTTACTCGGTCTTGCCCCTCTCCCGTACTCTCCAATTGCGTTTTTCTTATTGAGCCGTTTTCCAATTGAATTAGCGGCCCCCTTTTCCATATGGCTGCTGGAGGCAAAAAGTAAGGATGCCGTACCCACCAGAACAAATACCAAAATAAATTTCATTTTTATCATTAGATCCTCCCAATAAAGTTAGGGCTTTATTCCAACCTGCTGGAATGCCACCAATTAAAGGTACTTAGAGACCAAAGTCAATAGTTATTGGGCATAAAACCAAATCAAGTCTTTCATGCTAGAGTATCCCTATGGTTTCTGAGCCCGAACAGGGAGTCCTTTCCGAATTGTTGGGGTCGATTAGAGCACATTCTCGCTCAACGATTCTTCCACTCTTCCTGTTTTGCTTAACCTGGAAATTCTACCCTCATCCATCGATTGGCACCTTTGCCTCAGTCCTGCCCCCAGTTGTAACGGTCTATTTTGCCTTGTTGACAAAAAATGTCTATTTGTCACTCTTCGCCGGAGTTTTTAGCGGATCTTTTCTACTCATGGAAGGTGCGTTTATCCAGGGAGTTATGGACGCGTTTCGCAAGATGCTCGCTGTCCTCATTGGTGATCCTCTCAATCTTTCCTTTGAGGCTTTACCGTTGGATAACTTAAAAATTATTGCCTTTGCCTACCTCCTTGGGGGAATGATCATGATCTGTACCGCCAATGGTGGTATGGAAGGACTGATGAATGTGTTTTCCCGCTTCGCCAAAAGCCGAAAAAGGGCACAATTCTCAACCTGGCTCATGGGACTGATCGTGTTCTTTGACGACTACACCAATTGTCTTTTGGTAGGCAATACCATGAGACCTATCACGGACCGCTTTAAAATTTCCCGCGAAAAGCTGTCCTATATAGTGGATTCCACCGCCGCTCCCATCGCAACCATCGCTCCTGTTTCCACATGGGTTGGCTATGAACTGGGACTGCTTGGTTCCGCTCTTGAAAAATACCCGGCACTGGGTGAATGGAATGCCTTTTCCCTGTTTTTAAATAGCATCCCTTTTAGCTATTACGCCTTTTTCAGCCTTTTCTTTATCGGGCTTCTCATTTTCTGGGGAATTGAGTTTGGACCTATGTTTCACGCCGAGACAGCATCGACCTCGAAAGAAAGTGATCCGTCTGCATTCCACGCCCAAACAAGCTCACATTGGCTGCATGCCGTGGGTCCTGTATTGATGGTTATTCTGGCGACTTTGTTGATGTTGTATCTTACGGGTAGACAGACAATGATTGCCCAGGACCTGGATGTCACAAGATCCGGTCTGGCATCGATCCTTATCTCAGGAAATTCCTCAACATCACTATTCACCGGGGCTCTGCTAGGATGTGTACTGGCCATCTTGATCAGTGTTCAATCTGGCTGCTTATCTGCCCGAGATTGTTTCGCCTGTCTGCGTGAGGGCGGGAAGAAAATGCTGGCTCCAACCCTTGTTCTTTGCCTGAGCTGGAGTCTTGGATCGGTTTGTCATGAACTGAAAACTGGAGATTTCGTATCTCTTATGGTGCAGCAGCATCTCCCTGATTTCTGGCTGCCGATTCTGGTATTTCTCACCTCAGCCCTGATCTCCTTTGCTACGGGAACTTCCTGGGGCTGTATGGCTATCATGGTTCCAGTGGTATTGGGCATCACAGCTATCCATTCACCTCAAAACCTACACCTCTTATTGGGCTGTGTTTCAGCGATCCTTGGGGGGGCGTCCTTTGGGGACCATTGCTCCCCAATTTCTGACACCACCGTACTCTCCTCCATGGCAGCCCAGGTTGACCACCTATCCCATGTGAGAACCCAGATCCCATACGCTTGTTTCGTGGGGGTATGTGTTGTTTTCGCCTATAGTCTCAACTCCCTGTTCAACTCCGGACCCTGGCCAGGTCTGATCGGGGGGCTGATTCTCCTGGTTGGGGCAACTAGACTGATAGGAAGGAGGGTTGGTTGAAATCAGCGGTCAAAATGAAATACGAACCATTGTTCGCTATCGGGTTCTGCACTAGGCATAGCCTCATCACACCCGTGTTCTTTAGCGTGAGCGGTCTTGAGCTTCTCAGCCTCTTCTATTGAGGATGCCTCCCCAATAATCTCCCAGTTTTCCATCTCAGGATGAAGGCTTTCCCAATTCCTGCGTTTAGACCACGGATCACTTGTAATGCCAACGACACAGCTCATAGACTCCCCTGGAACTCGTACTCAAAACAATGTCAGAAACCATAGCTCATTACCCGTAATATTGGCAATAAAATCAATAGGCCTTGACGATTCGAGCTAAATCTCTAATTATAGTGGACTACCTCTAGAAATCATCATGAAGTATCTCAGTTTCGCGGCCCTCCTTTTATCCATTATTTCAAGTGCACTTAGCGCTCAGAGCCATGATCAAACCGCGATTTTCCAGCAACTTTATGAACTAGAGGATCTCAACCTTAAGCAAAGGCTTCTTCAGGAACAGTGGGACCCCTGCTCGAGGACTTTTAACCCCGGAAAGAAAGTTCGCTGGAATCATTTGAGGTCCCTCCTGGTATCAAAACTTGGTAGACCCCGGCATGGTGGTCACGATGTGGTCGCTACCCAGTTTATGGATGTGAAGATTCGAGCCAATTTCTCCTATGGTTTGTTCAGTAAGGATATTGAAGACGAGCCGGTCGAAGTTTTCATCGCGAATCAAAGATGCCAATGGTATGTAAAAACAGCGGGTAAGACTGATTCAGATGGCAGGTTTGAAGCGAACCTGGGGCGTCTTCCGACGGGAAAATATCCTATAAAGGTGGTTTTAAAGCCTAACTCAACTGTAGCCACACTTCTGATCACCGTACTTGAAAGAGGAACCAAAACAGCGGTTTTTGATATTGATGGGACCCTTACTACCTCGGATGGCGAATTGATCCATGAAATCATCTCGCGGGTGTTTAAGGGAGACTATGTGCCTAAAATGCGCGATGGCGCTGTTGACGCTGTGAATCTCATGGAGTCAAAGGGATATGAACTTGTATACCTCACCGGTAGACCCTATCCACTGCATCGAGTTACGAAGTCGTGGCTCCTTTCAAAATCATTTCCCCGTGGAAGTCTGATTCTGACCAATTCCAATTCTCAATCAGTACCCAACAAGAAAGGAGTAGGCACCTTTAAGGCCAAACGTATCAAGGAAATCAAGGCTTCGAAAATCAATGTTGATCACGCTTTTGGTAACGCCCTCACCGATATCTATGCCTACGATCAAGCCCAGGTATCCAAGCACAAAACCCACATTGTAGGAAAACATGCCGGTAAAGAGAATACTTCAGCGATAGCTGGGTACGCGCAGTACCTGAAAAAATTGGAATCCCTGCCTTCCGTCAACCAACATTAAATTTTTTAGTAGAACTAATCAGCGTCCGGTGGTTGTTTGAACTTCCAGGGCAAAGTCTTCATTCAATGGTGCTGCATTTTTAGCCCTGAGGCGTCTGATATCCCCCCGCGATAATCCAAATTCCAATGCTTTTCGTATGGCATTTTCAAATTGCGGAACCAGTTTAGTTTGTAGGTTGACCCAATGGGAGACTATCGCGGGATCATTAAGGTGGCAGATCATTCCCCTTTTGGGAAGATTCTCATCAGGCGGAAGAAGGTCTACGCTCTGCTTAGCTGAATTCTCATCGAGCTTAAATACAAGTTTGGCACCCACCATATCTTCAATCAGACTCTCGTTAGATTTCAACTCCTTGAATAGTCTGTAGTTCTCATTTGCATCCCCGCAAATACTTTCAAATCGGCAAAATGGACGAGCCCTCATGCTCAGGATGAACTGAGTATTGTGAGGAAGCTTATTGTCTTTCCTCGCCAGGTATACCGATGACAGACCTTCAGGAATATCTTTAAACAGGCTATTCGCACTACCCATGGAATTTTTAAAAAGCTTCCAATAGGCGACCTGGGCTAGATGTCCAGGAGATCCGGAAAGATCCATAGGTGTGGACTTGGCGATTTCCTCGGCTGTGGAAATTAAAGTAACCCCAGTCGACTTGAGTCCCGAATCCATATAGGAGGACAATTGAGAAATTTTGGCTTCGCCCAGAATCTCATCCTTGATTACACTGAGCACCCTGCTCATTTCAATCACTTTGTTTCTTTGCCATTTTCTAGTCCATACAATCTTAAAAAGGGCTTGTTCCCAGGGTTCATCAAAATCAACTTCATGGGTCTCCCTGACAATATCCAGGGCCTTGCTTACATCTTCGCTAAATCCTTCCCCTCTTGTTGCCTTAAGAGCAAAATCATCATCCCATTCAGGAAACAAAGGATTCATCATGAGAAGTTCATAAACCTTTGGAAAACTGATCTGGATACACACAAGGGATAATAGAATTGCTTTTTGAAGGGAGTCTTGCCCTTCCTGGGAAACAGATCGATGATATAAATTTATCAGGGAAATTGAATTTGCCAATCTCTTAAGGGACCTCGGATTAGACCCAATGGTGAGTCTTATGACCCTTGAGATTCCAGTTAGTCCGCTTAATTCTTCAGAATCCAAAAAGGACGTCTTCCCAAGCAGCGAATAGACATAATTGTCCAGGTCATATGCTGCCATGGGCATAGAAAAAGGCAGTTGAATGAGCTTGTCAAAAAAGGCTCGAAACTGCCATTCATTCTCGTCATTAAGCTCGCCAAATCTATCCCTCAGCCCCTTTATAACGACCTGGTAGTCCACGGCCAGAATAAATACGCAGTTCTTGAGGGAAAAAGTATTTTTTAGAAGTTCCAGGATCTGAATCGCGACTGAGGGATCGATTCGGTCCAGGTCATCAATCATCACGACGAAGCGCCTTACCAGGTTCTTATCACTCCTGATGACGGACCCGAGGGAGTTAGAGAGCATTAATCTCAAACTCTTTACCTGGTTGGAACTTGTGAACTTGTCAGAACCAAGATCCTTTAACAGCTGGGTCGCCTTATTGGCACCCTCCCGCCCTTCTTCAAAGCTGCCAATTTCTCTGATGATCTCTGCGAGTACGGAAATCAGACACTCCTTTGGAGACTTCAGCAGAGAATGCTCCCAGGTATTGATCCAAATAGTCTTACAAAGTTCAGATCCTGTGAGTCTCTTTTCTGAAGACTGAAAACGAAATTCTGTCTCACTGATCGCTTCACAGACCATGTGAAGTAGAGAGGTTTTACCGCTTCCGCATTCGCCCTGAATCCCAATTGTCAGGGGTGTTTCACAATGAATAGCGAAATGGGCTAACGCATCTGCGTATGTGCTGGTATTGAGCGTATCCGATTGCCGAGTCTGGTTTGGTTCATCTACGGTGGAGATTAGTGAAGCCATCTCACTCCCTTCTAGGCACACTTGTATCTGAGTTTACCCGCACCCATGTTTAGATGACAAGGAAACTCAGGGGAAAGACGATTAACTTCGACTTCTAGCTTGACTCAGGTCCTGATTTCAAGGTGAAATCCACTATAAGAATCGACATTCACATAACATACCCAACGGGAGTGAAATATGGCACCAAGGCGAATCATCATCATGGGAGCTGCTGGTCGAGACTTTCATAACTTTAACTGCTGTTTTCGAGACGACTCGAAATTTGAGGTTGTTGCGTTCACAGCCACGCAAATTCCGGATATCGAAGGCCGGCGCTACCCTCCTGAACTTGCTGGAAAGCTGTATCCAGAGGGCATTCCAATCGTAGAGGAGGCTCAGCTTTCCTCGCTTATCCGAAAACTGGAAGTGGATGAAGTAGTCTTTTCCTACAGCGATGTTTCCCATACCTACGTGATGAACCGCTGCTCCCTGGTCAATGCATGCGGCGCGGACTTTCGAATCCTGGGACCCGCCAAGACCTCTATAAAGTCCGATATCCCTGTTGTTTCCGTATGTGCGGTGCGTACGGGTTGCGGTAAATCTCAAACCACGCGCTATGTTTATCAACTTTTGCGTGAAATGGGTAAGAAAGTGGTCGCGATCCGTCACCCCATGCCCTACGGAGATCTGAATGCCCAGAGGGTCCAACGCTTTGCCACGTTGGAAGATCTTGAGGAAAATTCATGTACGATTGAGGAGATGGAGGAGTATGAGCATCATATTGCTGATGGAAATGTAGTTTATGCCGGCGTGGATTATGCGGCGATATTGAGCGAGGTAAGCAGAATAGATGCTCCCGATGTCATTCTCTTTGACGGTGGAAACAATGATCTTCCATTTTATGACGCTGATTTGAAAATTGTCGTTGTTGATCCCTTAAGGGCTGGTCATGAAACCCGATATCACCCGGGAGAAACTAACCTCAGAATGGCTGATGTTGTAGTCATCAACAAAATGGATTCAGCCAGCTCAGAACAACTGGCAATCCTGGCTGAGAATATTCGGCAGCTTGCTCCAGAAGCACTGGTAGTAGAGGCGGATTCCTCTCTGACCCTCGATGGGGAAATTCAGGGAAAGAGCGTACTTGTGGTAGAAGATGGCCCAACCCTGACACACGGGGAAATGACCATCGGCGCTGCTTCTGTTGCTGCCCGACGATTCGGTGCACTCGAAGTCGCTGACCCTCGCCCCCAGGCTGTTGGAAAGATTCGTGAGACCTATGAGATTTATCCAAACATCGGCGCTGGAATTCTTCCTGCCATGGGTTACTCAGAGCAGCAGAGAAAAGACCTTGAGACCACCATCAATACTACAAAAGCAGACCTCGTACTAAGCGGAACACCTATCGATCTCGGAAGAATTGTGAATTCCAATAAACCCATTGTGCGGGTTCGCTATGACCTCAATCCTCATAAGAGTTCTGCTGAAATTCTGCCCAGGGCTCTGAAAACCATACTCTTTTCTTGAATTAGCCAGGTACTGTTATGGGCAGCATACAGAGTACAGATACCGTTCTCATGGTTCCCCCCAGTGATTTCGGATTCAATGAGCAGACCGCCCTCGATAACGAATTTCAAACCCGCTCCACTCTAAGCTCCACGGAGATTAATCGCAGGGCAAATCAAGAGTTTCAGGAAATGGTACGGACACTGCGCCGCGCGGGCGTTCGAGTTCTGATCCTGGACAAGCCGCCTGCAAAGGAAGTCCATACTCCTGACGCTGTCTTTCCTAATAACTGGTTTTCCACGGAAGTGAATGGAGCTGTGCTTATCTACCCGATGGCCGTCGAGAATCGAAGATCGGAAATACGGCCCGCTGATCTGCGCTTCGTTCTTGAGAATAATGGATTTCAGGTAGGGGAAATCATAAAAGTTGGAAAAAATGACGGACTTGAGGGTTTCTTGGAGGGTACTGGGAGCCTTGTGATTGACCACATCGGTAGAAAAATATACGCTGCTGGATCCAAAAGATGTCATCCCAGCCAATTTCAGAATTTTCTGAAATCTCGGTCCTACGATGGAGTTTTCTTTGAGACCCGAAGCACCTCGAACAAACCCATTTATCATACCAATGTGATCATGAGTATTGGCACTCATTTCGCTGTAATCTGTGACCAATGTATTCCAGATTCCACCCAACGAGAAGAAGTATTGGACTCCCTTCATTCAAGAGAAATCATTAAGATTTCCACACAGCAGATGGAACAGTCCTATTGCGGTAATATACTGGAGCTGAAGACCCTCAGGGGTAATCCTGTAATTCTAATGTCTCGAAGAGCACGTGAAGGCTACAATGAGTCCCAGCTTGGACAACTTAAAGGTCATGGCGAAATTCTTGAGGTGGATATACCCACGATTGAGCAGGTAGGAGGAGGGAGTTCAAGGTGTATGGTAGCAGAGATTTTTTTAAGGAGAGGACTAAGCAATGAAGGAAATTCTTGAGATTAGAGACCATGTTGAGACCCACTGGGTCGGTGATGGCTTTCCTGTAAGAACTTACTTTTCCTACCAGAAAGATAATGAACTCTGTTCTCCATTTCTGCTGCTTGATTATGCCGGACCTCATGAGTTTACTCCCACAGATAAACGGCGTGGAGTAGGAGAACATCCCCATCGCGGTTTCGAGACTGTGTCTATCATCTACCAGGGGGAGCTGGAACACCGAGATTCCGGAGGAAAAAATGAGGGAATTCTTCGGGCTGGTGATGTGCAATGGATGACGGCTGGTTGTGGAGTTGTACACGAAGAATTTCACTCCCAGGATTTCTCTGCTAAGGGAGGAACCCTTGAAATGGTCCAATTATGGATTAATCTTCCCGCATCAAAGAAGATGTCCTCACCGCGATACCAGGAGATCAGTTCCAAGCATATCCCAGAGGTTGGCATTGATTCGGGATCAATCCGGGTGATAGCTGGTGAATTTGAAGGCATTAAGGGACCTGCGGAGACATTTACCAGGCTGCATCTATGGGATCTTAGCCTCTCCAAAGGCTCTTTAGAACTAAGTCTGCGCGATGGAAATTCTTCCATTCTTCTCATACTTCGAGGTAGAGCTCTTTTGAATGGAAAGGAGATTCTGAATCCTGGGGAACTCGCTATCTTGGATCATAAAAAGGCAGGAGTAATCCTGGAGGTGGAAGAGAGCCTCAAAGCCCTTGTCCTTAGCGGAGAGCCTATTGAGGAACCAGTAGTTGGTTATGGACCGTTTGTGATGAGTACCGAACAGGAAATTTTTCAAGCGGTACAGGATTATAGAAATGGTCGCATGGGAAAGTTAGAAAGCAAGAAATGATCAATCATCCCCTGGTCTTCTCAAACTTTTCCAGGGAGTATCGGGAATACACGGGTTCCAGGTCTCGGAGATTTTCCGGCAGTTGATCTTCTTCGCCATCAGGAATTAGATGCCAGGGGGACGATTCACAAATTCCTTTTTTTCTTAAGATCCCGTCATGGATTTGATCCCCTCTATAGACTTCCTCCGGTGTATGGGAATGGTTCATGGATTCTGGCCTGCTCTGGTTATAAAAAGCCACCCAGTCCTCCACTATCTTAAGTAGGGAGTTCTCAGAACTCTCTTCCTTTGCCTCGATCCTTGAATCCTTTATGGATCGCCAGAATTTTTCTATCAGAACTGAACCCTTGACCTTCTTGTTTTGATCAATCGAAATTTTGATTCTCTTCTTTTCCAGATTGCCAAGGAATAGTTCCGTCGTGCACAAGGACTCCTCATAAGCGTGGAAAATTTCCGGGCTTCCATAATGGGTGAGAGCTTTATTTAGAGCCTGGACATAAAACATGGGTTCAATACGATACGAATGCTCCCAGGAGAGGATTTTCTTTGAGTAACAGTCGCGTATAGCTACCACATAGATCCAGCCTCCCTTTAGGCGGATGTGGGTTATATCAGAAGTCCAAACCTGGTTGGGATGATCAAGGGCGATTCCCTCAACGAGATCGGAATACTTCCTTGTAATCCATTTTGACCCTCCTGAAATCTGCCTTGGTTTGATCGAATGTAATCCCAATTCACTCATGATGCGTCTGACCCTTTTGTGATTGATGATCAGTCCGTGCTCTTCGCGAATCAGTTCCGTGACTCGACGATAGCCGAGGTAAGGCGCATGTTCAAAAATCTCCATGACCAATTCCACGAGCTGCTCATTGAGATCACTCATCTGGCGAGGTTTATATAGGATGGATGAGCGATTGACTTCCAAGAATCGACATTGTTTGCGAACAGATAGATCTGGATGATCTAATTCAATGAGCTTTTTTCGCTCTTTGTGAGAAAGGGATCGAGTTTTTTTTTTAGAAACTCATTTTCTTCTTCTAGACGAGCCAATTTCCTGGTGGTCGCGGTAGTTGATTTTTTTTGCTCGGCATTTTCATCAGAATTCTCTGGGGAAAACAAGAGAGGGGCATTTTCTAAGAGTTGAGCCTTCCACGAACGGATCAGATTTCTATGAAGGCTGTGTTCCTCCGACAACTCAGCTATCGAGGCGCCAGACTTTAAGGATTCTAATGCTACTTTCGCTTTAAAAAGGGAATCGAACCTACGTCTTCTCTTAGTCATCTTTCCCGAAGTACTCCCTCACACGGCCCGGCTCCCAGAGCTGTATAAAAATCGACCGGGTTTTCTTACCCGTCTGACCTTTAGTTTACAAGAATGCTTGTTTTCAATCAAGAAACTTTGTTGATAGGCCCAGAGGAAAATGAAATAAAAGGAGGGAGTTTCGCACAGCTAAAGAATAGTGGTCGTAAAAATTCAAGCTCTGGTCTGGCGGCGAAGTCGTTCGCTCAGGGCTTGCTGACTAATTCCTAGAAACTTTGCGGCACGTGTCTGATTGCCATCAGATCGCTTCATGGCCTCATCTATGAGTGCTTTTGTTACCTGGGAAATGGTAGGCAGATCTTTGGAAGAGAAGGTTATTAACTTTGATTTATCCAATGCTGCCGAATCTTTCTTGGCTGAATTTTGCTGGATCCAATGCTGGATCGATTTTGAAATCGAACGCCCTTCTTTAGATTGAGCAACACAGTGGTAGATCATGGCCCTCAATTCAGAGAGGTTTCCAGGGAAAGAATATTTAGCGCATTCTTTCCTGAACTCAGTAGGAATAGAAATTGGATCAATCCTGTTTTCCTCATATGCTACCTGGAAGAAAAAATTTGAAAGCCTTCCCAGGTCCCCCATCCGATCTCTGTGAGGATGAAGGTGAATGTGGTAGGGCGAGATTCCACACAAAAAGTCATGCGGCACATTTTTATGATTCATGAGCTCATCTAAGGATAAGGTACTGAGGAAGACCAGCCTCAGATCAAATCCCATCCATGTGGAGCAGCTATAAGAAAAGGAGGGATCCAGGAAATTAGCCAGGGCACTAAGTTGGTTTTTAGCTAAAGTCTCAAAATTCGGGATGATCAGGAAAGCGGGACAATCCTCCTCACAGTCGTGTTTGTCCAGGTATCTACGTATTTCCTGGATTAAGAAACCTGATGCTAAACTTCCTTCTGGAGAGATGAGGGCATAGGGAAGAATACAACAGGCCTTCTTCACACCCATCAAACTGCGGCACAAAAAGGTTTTGCCGGTTCCCGTCTCGCCAGTTATCAAAAAGCAATTCCTTTCTTCAAAGTGATCCTTGAAACTTCCTATGGATCGGAGCAGCTCATCGTTATCAGTGCAGAAAACACTAGAGAGATTAAGCTTAGAGGTATTGCTTTGGTACTTAACTGGCTGTGGCATCACTCACTTCTACTTTTGGTCAAGAATAAACCAGACTGACCCTGGACGCAAGACCAATTGAATGGGAATAGAGAGTGCTAAGGCTTCAATTTTCAGTACCCTTTACAAGGCACAAGGAATCAAACTAAAACTGAATGGATCGAAGTTTCGCGTTCAGAGGGTACTTCACTCCACTTTGGATTTTGGAAATCCGGGCGCGCAGACTGTTAAAGTAAGCATGCAGACTATGGGCAGCGGTGAAGTTTCCCCCATCAATAAAACTATAGTAAAGGCTTGTGGAATTGGTAAGGTCACGGGTAGAAGGCTGTGATCTGGGTGAACTGGACGGCCCGCCAAACCTGTACTGAAATCCTATTTTGATCTGGCGATCCTCCGGTGCCCTATCCCACTCTTCTTGAAGATAACGGGGATAATAGCGATTAGCCTTCAATAGAATTTCACGACCAAAGTGAGCGTAATTAAAAGGCGGGAGCATATTAACCACATCCCCTTCAATCACTACCCTCGATAAATTCAGTGATTGAAGTTCTTTCGCTCCATCATTGTCTGTCACTCTTGGCTGGGCATAGTTGATCACTTCGACATCATAGTCCTGGTTGTCCAGGTAGGCACCAATAATGGTAGCAATCGCTGCGCCCATGGAATGGCCGGTCAGAATAATCTCGTATTCTTTATCAAGGAAAGGAAGAATCTGCTTATGAATATCTTGACTCATGCTGAGAAAACCAGTGTGAATCTTATGTTGAAACCAGGAGTTTTCCTTCATCCAGAACTGAAGGTTCATGGCCCAATTCTTGAGATTAGCGGTTCCCCGGATTGAGATGATGATTCTTCGTTTGTCATCATTCTTGTGCACAAAAAACTTTGAATTGGTTTTCTTGGTCACAGATACAAAAGCACCTGGAAACTCAGCTAAAATTTGCTCCCGGTCTTTACGAACCAGAAAGGCTACTCGGGAGAAATAGATATATCTCAACAGGTCTTTGACCTCACG
>Ga0257122_1000081_pt1 | contig 106301 bp, 84 predicted proteins | sample SI106_120metaG_FD_190146 | JGI IMG/M metagenome (GOLD analysis project Ga0257122, IMG submission 190146) | Marine microbial communities from Saanich Inlet, British Columbia, Canada - SI106_120 | ecosystem: Environmental > Aquatic > Marine > Inlet | place: Canada: British Columbia | collected... | reverse complement strand
CGTCGGGATTTGCGAATCAAATCTGAGATGATCTCCGATGGCGTAATGAATTTGGTCGAGGCCGGTGCAGTTCGTGGCAAGGTTGAATATAGTTTTGCGATGGGTAGCGAACGAATGATCCGTTGGCTGGATCGCAATCCAAAACTACGCGCGAATACGACCGAGAAGGTCAACAACCCCGCCAAGCTGGGGAAAGTTCGACGGTTGGTAGCTATCAATAGCGCCTTACGGGTGGACCTCCGCGGACAAATCAACGCCCAATATGTACGCGACCGTTGGTACAGCGGTGTCGGAGGCCAGGTTGATTTCATGCGAGGCGCAATGACCTCAAAGGGCGGCTCTGCAATCCTGGCGCTTTCAGCAACCGCCACGATCAAAGGCGAAAACGGTGAGAAGAAAGTCGTTTCCCGTATCGTCCCCAAATTGGGCGAAGGCGACGTGGTCACCACGTCCATGCACGATGTTCAATATGTTGTTACCGAATTCGGCATCGCGGATCTCGACGGAAAAACAGCCGATGAACGGCAAGAAGCGCTCATCGAAGTTGCCGCCCCTCAATTCAGAGAGGGTCTTCGTCGCGACCTCGCCGGCCAACGAGAGGCTTTGATCGCTCAGCAGACTGTGGACGCTACGAGTCGCTAATCCGCGTCTCTAGTACGCCTCTCCCTCCTCGTTCCTAGCGCAAATCGTCCAATCTAAACGCTGCCCAAAAAGCGGGATGCGCGTACCGTTTGCGGAGCTCGTTCTGCGCGTTTTGCAGGGCGACGGCAGCATGCTGTCCTTCTTTTAGCTCACGGAAAAAGTACTTCATCAGGAGCGCTGAACCGAGGTCGTTTACGCGCCACAGGCTGGAGAGCAAGGCCGAAGCGCCGGCGGCGAGGAAAGCCCTCTGAAAACTAACCGTCCCGTGCGCCCCATCCAAGAGTCCCTTACCCGTCTCGCACGCCGAAATGACGACGAGGGGCCCGTTGAGTTTCAGTTGCAGGATATCGGTTAATTCCAACGGGCCGTCTGCTAGCTCCAAACTACTGCTCAGTGGAGCATTCTCGAGGTAATGCGCGTGGGTTGCTATATGGACAAGAGATGCCTTTGTTACCGCAGCGAGAAAATCGTTCCGTTTGGCATCTTCGCCGAGCAAAAGCGTTGCATCGGCATAGACGGTCTTGAAATTCTCAGCCTCCTTTTCGGCCATGGGGATATCGTTGGTCTTGCCGGCCCAACCGACGGAAAGATAATTCGGTTCAGCCGTTAAGCTCGCCGGTTCTTTCGCGAAGGCAGAAAACGACGAGCCGTAGCGAAATGCGTAGCGTTTACTCAGATAGTCTTTGCCATCGTGGAGGGCAGCAAACGGCACGGTGTGTAGAGCACCGTAGGGGATGATGACCACATCGTTTGAATCCAACCGATGGGCAACGGGTTTCAGGACCAGGCGATAGAGTCGACGCGCCGAGGCTTTGATCGGATGGAAACCGAGCATTTGACGGCGAAAGATCTCGATATCGCCCCTGAGGCCCTTTTCACTCCTTGCGACGGAGACCATATTCAGGTCGCTCCCCTTGAGCGTCCAGATCAGTAATTGCGAACCCGTATGATAGTAGGTCACATAGATGGTCTTCTTGTTTTCACCCCTGCTACTCTTGCGCTCCGCTAGGCGTTTAGCCAAACGCCTCAATCGTTCGATCACCTCTACGTTACTTTGCGGTAGGTAGCTCAGAAATTCACCAAGCTGGGGGGCCCTTTGGCCTAGGGAATCGCGAACCGTCTTTAGCTCCTTCTGCAATTTGACGACGGATTTTTTTGTATTGGCGCGGTCGGGATGACGCGTTTGCTCGGATCGTGCCACTTCTAGCCGTCGCTGTAGTGAGTTCAGTTCAACTAGGTCATTTCCCAATTCGTCTTTTCCGAGCCGCGGAATATCATTGCTAACCAGGTCAACGAAGCTGCGCGCCCGACGTCTTTCCGCCAAGGCCAATGCGGCCCAACTCTTCTTCTGCTTCGCGAAGAGGTCGATCAGTGAATCATAGAGATCGTTCGGATCGAGATCGACTTTCGGAACTCCAGCGATCCGTGGCATTCGCGGGGGTGCTTCTTCGATGATCTTCAGCCCTTCTTCGAATGCCCTTTGCGCCTTCGAAGGCTTTCCGCTGCGCAGCAAGGCGCGTCCCGCCAATAACTGGAACTTCCAGACCCAGTTGCGAAGCCCCAACTTCTTTGCTCGCTGCAATCCGCTTTCAGCAAAGGCCAGGGATTCCTTCGCTCTTCTTTCCTCAAGTGAAAGCCGGCAAAGGCCGACGAGGGCCTTCAGCGCGTTGAGTGGAGCTCCGATTTTGTCGCTGGCCCCAATTGCCTTTTTCAGGAGGGAACGGGCTTCCCTTCTGCGACCCATGGCAGCTTCAGCCAGACCTAGATTAGCAAAGTTGAAAGCCATACCGAGCTTGTCGCCATGTTCCTGGTCCAAGCGCAGCGCCTTGCGGAAGGAATCTTTTGCCTCGTTGAACCTGCCTCCCAGACGGAACGCATTGCCAATATTATTATGGCTCGCGGCAATTTCCCGAGGCAAGCGTAGAACCTTCGCCTTGCCCAGCGCGGCCCGCAAAGACTTAAGGGCGGAAGTGGTATGCCCCAGGGCCGCAAAGATGCTTCCCTTGGCATTGTGAAATTGAATCTGTCGTCGCCCGGCGAGGGAAGGAAGCCCCAACCCCCGGTCAGCCAATCGGAGAGCCTGTCCGTAGGCGCCAAGGTAGTAGAGGCTGTTAACGACCTCCAACAAAGCCGCATCGACATTCTTCAGACCGAGTTCTTTGGCTAGGCGGTGGGCTGCCTGGGCTTGTTTGACGGCCTCGCCGTAGTCCCCTCTGGCACCAGCGATACGCGCGATTTCGAGCAGAATCTCCACATTGAGACGAGCCGAGGCCGCAGTGGTCTTCATGGTGGATTTCATGGTGGATTTCGTGGTGGATTTGGGGGCCGCGTTGCTGGTCAAAGGACTATGGCTGAGTGCCAGCTTTGCCGCGGCCTTGGCCTGAACGAAAAATGAGAACCGTTTGCGCAATAGCCTCGCCAATCTCATGGCTGCCTTACTCACCGTGGTTTTCTGTTTAGCGAGGTCCTTCTTCTTTAGGGAGGCGAGAGCGGTTTTTAGGTTTAGTTTAGCGTAGCGTAGCGCTTCTTCCTTTTGGCCGTCGGCCTCGGCGATGAGGCTCCGTTGGGCGTAGGCCACGCGCGCCGCCAGGGGCCGCTTTACCGCCTTGTATACTTCTAACGCTTCTGCATTTGCTTTCAACGCGGCTGTGTAGTCCCTTTTGCGGTACCGCAACCACGCCATCGATTGGAGCGCTGCGACCAGCTTTCCTTGGGCTTTCAGGTTTTGCGTCTTCTTGTTCGCGGACCGATGTACGGCCTTTCGGCGTATGGCGATAAGTTCCGCCATGCGGGGCAATGCTCGGCGGTAGTCCTTGTTTAGGGTATAGGCTTTGGCCAGAAAATTAAGAGCGCCGTCCTGATATTTATAGGTCTTCAGATACGACATGAGTCGAAGTGCGTTTTCCAGTTGATCGATCGCCCCGCCAAACCGTCTCTTTTTGTAGGCTTTCGCTCCGCCAAAGACATTCCGTTTCAGCTCTGTCTTTGCAAGGTTTAGGGTCTTCTCGGAGGGGACTCCGGCGTATCCCCACAGGTCGAGACCCGCCGCATTGCTAGCGAGGGCTGCGGTACTACTCTTTATCTGGGTAACAAATTTTGGAAGTACGCGATCGAGCTGCGTCATGGAATGGGCGGTGGCTATCGAAGGAATGCCTGCTGCGTGTAAGAGTCGCATTAAGGCCACTCTTTGTTGCCGTTCATGACCACTTGTCAGTTGAAGATCGCCAATGACCAATGCATGGGCGCGCAACGGATCGCCCAATAGTCGGTTGAGTTGCCAGTCGTCTAGGCGGTGTCCTTTCGGATCGAATAGTAATAGACGTGGCAGCAGGTTCATATCGAAACGAAGTGGGCTCGTCCAGATGAGGAGCCCCGCTCGATCAAAGGGTAAGAATAGACCGTCCTTATGCAAATCCTTACCAGTAAGGGAACTCGCTTCGACCCGCTTTGCCAAAGCGCTTGTGAGAGGGTGTGTGCCAGCAACCAGTGTTGGCGCGCGAGCAAGGTTGCGCATCGCAAAGGCATCCCTTAGCGTCGCCAAGGAGGCCAAATTGATGATTTGTCGTGCTGGCAATTCGACTTTGGGCAATTCCCCGAGGCGGCCCAGGTCGAGGTATACGCGCTTGGCACCTCGACTGAGCCTATCCAAAGCGTCGTTCAGTTTCTTCGCGAAAGCCTTTCGTTTCATCCTCTCCCGTCCAGGGGCTCCCAGTTTTTGAATTGTGGGTGCAAGCCCCCGAACGATCCCCACCAGGTAGGCCTCCCCACCATTCAAAAGCAGGGAAAACGCCATATCGTCAGGGTCTAGGCATTGATTGAAGGATTTCAGCGAAAAGCTAGAAAGGTCGAATAGCTTAGCCACCCGGGGTGAGAGGGCTTTCAGTTTTGCCATTTCGGCAACGTATGCCTTCTTCTTCTTCTCGCGAGGCAGCTGCCCCAGGGCTAGAAGACGACCAAGTGACTTTCCGGCTAGGCCTGTCGCTTGAGGCTGACTCTTGATGAGGCTTTCGACAAAACCTCTGCGTTCGTGATCTTCCGCAAAGGCTAAGGCTTGCTCGATATCGTTCTCTCTCAGGGCGAGTCCAACGGCGCGGCTATAGAGAAAATCGTTTAGGCTACGGTTGCTATTAAGTTCCGCAAGTTCAATGAGAAAGGGGGAGGATGCGAAGTAACTACGCGCCGTTGTTTTCATGCCTTCGAGGTCGCCGTCGCGAAACGCCACCTCGGCTCGCAAGAGATGAGCGAGATTCCCCAAGGCCTCCAGGCCCTCACTGGTCTTCGATGAGTCCTTTAGCAGTCTTCGAAGCATATCCGTCGATCGATGTTCCGACAGCTTCGCGTTCGGTACGAATGTCACGGCAACTTGCGCTAGGTTGAAGGCGGCGCGTATATGCCACCGCCACCTGCTTTGCTTTCCGAGGGGGCGCCAAAGTCCAGAGAGGGTGCCTTTCGGCCGCGCCGATTCTGGAGGGTCGACCAGAGTATCGTTGCCGGGCAGCGTTTCGTTTTTGGCGCGCTGCAATGCTCTTAGGCTTTGGCTCACTGGTTGGGCCAGTTTTTTGATATTTGCCTGAATCTGCTCGGTGGATTTGGCCGCTTTCGTACCAGTAGATGCCTTGCTCGTAGATGTCTCGCTAGACTTTAGGCCCAAGAAGGCGAGGTTGGTCCATAATGCGAGGCGGAGTCGTTGAGGAAGCAGGGGCTGGCCGGTCTTCTTCGCCCGCAAGGCTCGGCGTCGTTCCATTTCCACGAGCTTGGCAAAAACCTCGCGGACCTTGGACGACCTCGCCTGTCTTGTCTTGAGGAGCAACTCAGAGACATTCAGCAGCAATGCCACTTGCAGGACGAAATCGCTGGGTTCCAGCACAAAGCCTTCGGTTTCTTTGGTCTGTAGCTTTTCGATGACGGCTGCAGCTTTCAGTAAGGTATCCACAGCCTTTTTGGGGCGGCCGAGGCCCTTTTCGGCGATCGCCATTTGGTTGGCTATTTGCGAGAGTTCCCTAAGCAATTCGTCATCCTTGCGTAGGGCAAATGCTTGGAGTCGACTTTGGCGGCGTGCCTGTAGAGACGCGAGGTACTCTTTGCCCGTGGCGATACGCTGGAAGACCATCGAACTCAGCGCTAATTGAAGGTGCTGAATATCCAAACGGTCGAAGCCAAATGCCGCAGTGCTGCGAGCGACGAGGGAATACGGTGGCCATTTGTCTATCTGGCGTTGCCCGAAACGCAGAAATGATTGTTTGGCTTGATCGAGTGCCTTCAATGCAGCTCGATATTCTGTTTGGCGTAAAAGGGCGTAGGAACGACTATGGGCCAGTTGGCTGAGCGCCTTATTGTCACCGAGCTTCTTCAGCATTGTCTCGGCATTGAGAAATTCCTGACTCGCGCGGCGATAGTTTCCCTGTAATAGAGAGTTGAGTGCTTTGCGCGCTACCGATTCTGCTTCCAGCGCGGGGTTTGCCAGATCTTTGAATAGGTCGATCGCATGATCAAAGAGTCGCTCAGCCTTACCGTAGTTGCCTTCGGCTGATGAGGCGCGACCATAGACGAGATAGTGATGCGCCTCACGCCGTTTTGACAGAAAGGGGAGCTTCAGGTCTTCACGCTCTGAACAGTATTTGTAGGCTCGTCGCCAGCCGTTTCCAAGGCCGGCGAATGCGTTGCATAGATTGACCAGCAAATCCCCTTCGGTTTGAGGGTCCAATTCGCGGTCGTTGAGGGCGAAGGCCTTTTCGTAGCGAACGATGGCGCGTTCTAGGAAGCCTTGGCGGGAGCGGCCCAGATACCGCTCTTGCATTTCTAAGACCCAACCAAGGGTCATATGGCCAAAAGGAGATCGAGGATAGAGTTCGATCATTCTGTTGAGATGCTGTTCAGCCTTTTCCATCTTCTTATGTGTCAATGGCAGGGACAACGTGGCCGCGTAGCCGAGCCCGTAGTGAGCGAGGTAGTCGGTGGGATCGCTATCCACCCGCTGGGCGTAGTCTTCGGTTATCGACCGGCGCTCGCTCTTATCGCTCAGTCGAAACAGCTGGCGGTGGGCGTGCAGATTGTATTTATCCGTCTGAAGGATGGCACGGTAGCGTTTCTTTGCCATCACGCTTTCCCGCTTGAGCTGGAGGGTGATGCCGTCTCGTAGAGCCAACCTGAGGTATTCTCGTTTGGCTCGCCGATGGAATTCGTTGTTGGGCTCGTAGACCCCTTGAATCTGTTGGTAGGCGAAGAGCGCCCTCGAGTAGTACTTCAACGCTTCGACGGCTCGGCCTTTCTTGCCGAGCTCGTTCGCCCTCTTGAGGCACAGGCGGCCCAAAGAAAAGGCAGCCGGTGCGAGTTGTCGTCGAGCACGGCTGTAGCGGCGAACAACCTCTTCCATTGCGCCAATGGCCAAATCTATTTCCTTCAGTTGCTCGTAGATTTCACCAATTTCGCGTTGGGCGAGTGCAGCGAACTGCAATTTACTGGAATGCCGGTCGATAAGTTCACGCAGCGATTTGACACGTTCGCGGGGTGGGTCAAACCGGTAGAGGTCGATGACCTGTTGAGAGACTTTGGCCAGGATTTCGGTTTGCTTAGGGTATTGTTCAAATATTGACAGGTAGTAGTCGGCCAATTGCATCGGTGATCGCACCACGCTGAGGACATTCCCCATGGCCATTTTTGCTTCTGCCGCTAGCGCCTTCGGCCGTGGATACTGGCTCATCAGGGATTCGTAGGCCAAGAGCGCTTCGCTTCGTTGGCCACTCATGAAGAGCAGTTCTCCCCTTTTGAGCAGCAAATAGGAGGCCACACGAGGTTTGGGATTCGGTGGTAGGCGCAAGGCGTTCAACCTTTTGAGGAGGTTGCTGGCCGCTGTCCTTTTTATCGTAGACCCGTTCGCAAGGAGGCGCTTCAGCGGGAGGAGTAATAGATCTATTTGAGCCAAGAAGCCAAAATCACCCATTTCTCCATTCGCCTTGGTGAGCGTTCTTAGGCGCTTCTTTGCTTTACTGAATTCTCCTAGGGAGAGTTCCAGCATGGCTGCACGGTAGGTGGCTTCATTCTTTTCAGAGTCTGCGGCCGCTGCAAGTCTGCGCCAGACGAATACACGCTGCCAGTCATTGGCCAAGCTGTTGGCCAAACCCCGTAGAAGCTTCTTTCCGGCTGCTAGACTTCCTTCACGCGGCAATATGACAATATCTGAATTGTGATTCCGCCGGGTTGTGAAGACCAATCCCGCACGATGAAATTGAGGCAGGAGTGCGGTGTAGCGGTCACTTGTCAATTGTTTCAACCGAGCGGCATGCGGTATTTGCTGACCGTTTTCAAGGGCGAGTGTGATCTCCCAGAGCGAGGCAATGCTCTGCTCCTGGCGTGGGCTCTTGGGGGGGCCGCGATAGAATCGAGAAAAGACCACGGTTCTTCCATCGGGTGAGAATGTAGGAAAGCCGACGTGGTACTCGCCAGTGGTTAGAACTCCGCGTTTTTGGGGGCCAGTTATCTTCTTGCCGTCCAAGCTCTGCAGCGCTATCCGGCTGCGCCCGGCAAAATCAAAGGTCGTGTAGGCGAGATGGCGCCCATCCGCAGATATCGCCGGATGTGACGCTCCCCAGTCTGACAGGGGGCGGCGTTTTCCGGAAGCGAGGCCGATTGAGACGATGCGGCTCTGCCCTTCGGGGCCACTCGCAAAAATGATGGACTTGCCGTCTGGCGAGAATACAGGATAGCTGTCTGCCGTGCGGCTCCTGGTCAGACGATAGAGATTCTCGCCATGGCATTTCGGAAAATCACAGTAGTAGATATCTCCTTTAACGTCGGCGCGCATGGAAACGAAAGCGAGCTTTTTTCCGTCAGCAGACCACGTTGGTTGAATGTCGTTGGCGACGTGTCGCGTGAGGCGATGCAGCGCGCCACTGGTCAGGTCTCTGAGCCAAATATCTGTGGAGTCTTTTTGATTGCTGACGAAAGCCAGCCAGCGGCCGTCGGGGGACAGTCGTCCGTAGAGTTCATCGGAGGTTAGCGAGACCAACGGCACAGGTGCGGCAATGCTGGCCGTGGCAGTCTTGGCGCGAAACTCATTGAGGACGTTCACGCCTTTCACCTGCAATCCTGAGCAGGCCCCTAGCCCCATGACCATGACGATGGTGAGACAGGTCCCCAGAGCCGTATGCAGGCCGTTCATGGTGATAGCGATGGCGATGCGTAGCCTCATGAGTCGTTCGCTTACTTCTCCGCCTTGACGGCATTCTCGTTGGCCTTTTCCGTGCCAAGTACGATTTGCCAACTGCCATCCACTCGTTGAACGGTGTCGCCGTTCTTTGCGGTGGCGAGATTAAGGCGCCACAGCATACGCTGTACCATCGGACGGTCTTTCGCTGAGAGATCTTCATTCACAGCGATAAGGTGGGCGAGAATGGTTTCGCGATCACGGTTCTCGATTTCGAGCAGCTTTTTCAGGTCTTCCGCTTGTTTGGGATCTTCCGGTGGCTGTCGAATCACCAAGAATCCCGTATTGCTTTCGCCAACCTGTTTGAGTTGCTTAAGTTGGTCGATATCGTCCTTGTTGTAGGCGCGATTGAGGTGAGCCCGTACCGCGTCGCGGTAGATATCCGAGACGGCTGTGGTCTGAGACCCGCGAACGGATGATGCAAGAACGAGTTCTTTTTCCAATCTGCGGAAGCTGCCGAGGATCTGGTTTTCGAGTTGGGTCTTCCTATCTACGGTTGCCGTCTTCAGGGTGAAACAGCTCGGTAGAAAAAGAAGTAGCATGACCGACAGGGTTGTCTTTTTTTGTGAATGATTCATCAGTTTTCACCGCAGAGCTTGGGCAAGATGGGCAAGAGGTTGTAGCGACGGATGGGATTCTGTTTTAGAAGACCATTTACGTAGGCTCCGAGGGGGGCTGCGATGGCCCGGGTTTCTATGCGAACGTCCATATTTAGATTTGCATGCCGTATATTGATCGATACGCGTTTGATGCGGGGTTTTAGTATTTTGGCTATCAACCCTTTGAGCAGCTGTCGGTAGAGTTGAATCTTCTTGTCGAGATTATTGGGGTCGAGATAGGCCAATAGGGCGTCAAGATGTTCCAAAGATATCTGGGTAATCTCAACCCTGCCGTGGGTCAAATCCGGTCGGCATATTTGATATTTGAGGTCGACGAGTGCCGAAAGCTCGGTATCGCGCCCATGGCGCTTCGCCTGGGAATCAAGATAGGCCAAGTTGACGCCCGTGAGCTGTGTTCTTAGCTGAGCGCGCATATCGAAGAACTTCCCGCCGAGCAACGGCTGAGCCTTCACGGCGCCCGAGACGTCTCCTTTGAATAGACCGAGATAGAGACGGTTGAGAAAGACGCTGGAATCGTCGATTGCGAGGTCGAGTGAAAGCGGGCCCGCTTTGAAATCTTGGTCGGTTGCCGCGAGAAGATGTCCGGCGCGGTTCATTTCTGCCACATTTTGTTTCAGTCGTGCTTCGGCAACAGAGAACGAACGTTGCCGAGCTAGATAGGGACGCATTGTTCGATATAACGCGGTGGATGATTGATGGCTTTGAAAGATCGAACGTGAGGCTTTCGCAACCGCGTATTCGAGCTTTCCGGAACCGAACCGAAGATCCACTTTTTGAGCGATGGGGATATCCGCATTGATGCCTTTTAGGGCGACGACTGCGATGAGGCGCGACAAGTTACCGTCGGCCTTCTTTTGTAGCTGAACAATTCGTTTCCAAATACTGAATTCATCAGCCTCTATTCTCCCCTTCACGTCGAGCAGTCGCTCACCTTTGCCGACGACGCTCATCTTCAGCCCGAGCATGCCCCCCATCTTCAGCCCCGGGGCCAAATAGTGGGCCTGCTTGAGTTGCCGCGCCATGGGCTTTTCCAAAGCGAGGTTGACAGCGAAGCCCAGTGGAGGGAGCGGGCCGAGCTTTTGAGACAATAGGCTCGTTGCCCTTTCGATGCTACCGGAGGCGTTTAGGCGAAGTCCTTGGGTGGGGATATTCAGCCTGAAGGCTTCCAAACGGAACCGTCCGTGCTCATTGAGCTGTGCCCCAAATGCCAGGCTACTCTTCTTCAGCGGCTCTTTGAGCACGCCTGGATACCTAATGGCGTCGGTGCTCAGTTGCATTTTCAGGCCACCATGTTCGGGCAATTCGGGATTGGGCAGGCTCAGCTGAGCATTGGGCAGGTGGGCGGTGAGCGCGAGGGCGAGACGTTTGACGACCGCTTTGCGTCGGGGATTTCCGACGGAGCCAATGGCGATTGTCGATTTGATGCGGGTGGGCTTTTTCGATTTGGGCCGGTGTTCAATATGCGCGTCAATTGCCAGGTTGTTGGCGAGGACCTTTTCGTTGGCAATTTCCAAGACCCCTTTCTTCATTCCGAGACTGAGCTTCAGATCTGCGGCCGATACTTGAAGCGGTTTGCCAGCGATGAGGCGGTGTACGGGGAGTCGGTAGGTGCCGATGAAGTTCAGACTAGCGCCTTCCTTACTTTTGAATTGTGCGGTGCTGATGCTCTTGGTCATCAAACCGAGCTTCACGGAGAGGCTTTGCTTCTTCACCTCCACCTTGATGGGCAGCTCGACCCGGCCAACTTCGACCTTGGCCGGTTTCGACGTTATTCGCCTTGCGGTCAATAAGGACTTCAGCACCAAAGAAGTGCCGGCCTTTTTTGTGAGTTTCAATTGTCCGGATAGGCCTTGGACATGAGCCTGGGCCTGCTTGACACCGACGTCGCGGAGTTTGACGGTGGCCTGATAGCGTAGGGGCAGGTCCAAAGGAGAGGAAACTCTCCCTGTCGGAGGATAGCCATTTGCTTTCAATCGTAGCGCGACCTTGCCGCGAAGCCCCAGCGGTTTGAGTTGGCGGCGGAGTTTTCGGGGCAGGGCTTTGATGAGTGTCGGCAAATGGACTGGTGCGATTGCCAGTGTGGCGTCAAAGGGCCGTCTCTTGCTGAGCTTCGCTTTGCCGCTGATCTTGGCGCGAAGAAGGTCTTGAATATTTAGGTTCAGTCGTTGTAGGTCGATCGTCTGTTGCTCAAGGTTGCCAGTCGCTTCCAGCTTCAACCGAACGTGCGTATTGATGGCGCCGGTCGAGGGGTGGTTGTATTGAATGCTTGGCAAGCGTAGTTTCAGTTTCCCCGCAAACGTATGCGGCTTGCCCAACTTCAACGCGACCTGGCTTTTTGTTTCAAGGGCGATATTTTTCACGCGAGCGCCCGCCACCTGCAAATCACCAATATCGGTCTTGCCCTCCAGCGAAATCGATTGTTCGCTCACCTCGGTGGCAGCAAGGGATTTGAAACGAAGTCTGGCGTTCACTTTATCCGTCGATAGCTTTACGCGACCGCGTTTGGTCTTCATTATTCCCCAAACCGAGTCGATGGCGAGCTTTCCGCTGAGATCGCCGAGGTCGTCGATTGATTTGCTATCCAATGGGGCGGTCGCTTGTACATCCCGCAGCCGAATGTTGCCACCAAAGCTCAATTGCGGAAGGAAGGGCTTGAGGTAGGTTGCCAACATGGTTAGGGGGATATTCAATTGACGTAGTTCGACCTGCATCCGATTCTTAGCGCCCAATTCCTTAAGCGTGCTGTTGAGATCCACGATGGGCGTATCGTTGAGCGAGAGAAACAAGCTCTGGATATTCGCTTCTTCCTTTGTGAGGTTTGCGTTCGCCTCGCTCTTCAACGCAATTCGGATCGGGGGTAACGCAAACGCGCTATTGATATTCCTAGAATCCAGTCGGCAAGCCAGGCTCACCCTGGCTGTGGGGGGCGCGAATTTGTCGATATTCAAATCTAGGCGGGTCTTGAAAGCGAAAAGAGCAGCGATCGTCTCGCCTCCTCCGATCGGTATGCTGAGAGAAAGATTGCCATCCTGCGTGGCATCGGGCTGAAGCGTTTCACCAAGGCGAAGACCTAGCTTGAGCTTCCCTCTGTCAGTGCCGAGGTTGCCCGAGGCGAAGAGGCTCAAATCGTTGATGGAAAATTGTTGGTCGGCCTCGCGAAAGGAGAACTTGGTTCCGTTGATGCGAAGGTCGCGGAGGTATAAGTCGATGGGAAATTCGCCAGCTTCGGAAGCCGGTGCTTCCTTTTTTTCGTCGCTTTGGGGCATGCGGCTGATGAAAACCTGCCAGTTACTTCGTTTCCCCCTTTTTTCCAGATGTACCTCGGGGTGGTCGACTTCAAAACGTTGGACCGTAACTTTCTTTGCCAGCAGTTCACGCAGATCATATTTCAATGTGATTCGGCGCACACTTAGCAGGGGCCTTTGGAAGCCATGGGGCGCGCCTAGTTCGAGCCCTTCAAATTCCACGAAATGAAGGGGCCGAAGGTTTAGTTTGTTCAGCTTCAAGTTGGGATGGTTCAACGCTTTGCGCAGCATGGGTAGGGCGGCCAAGCGCAATAGCGTATTGGGTGGTTTGACGACAGCCAACACCAGGCCCGCTACGAGGGCCAGCAAGACCAGCAGCGTCGTCGCGAACGCCCGAAATAGCCGCCAAAGGCGCGATGGCGGCTTGGATTTTGTTGTTGAATCGGCGTCTTTCATCGCTCATGCAGCTAGCGTTGAATATACAGGAGGGGCCCTGCGTCTCGCAATGGGGGGTATTTCTCTTTCTATTCTCCACGCGCGTGATTTCATAGCGCATTTAATGGTTGCTCGCTTGTCACATCGGGGTAAAGTTTGGCCCACAGACTAGCGAACACAAGGAATATGTCATGGCGCGGAAATTCTTCTTAGGTGCGTTTCTTTTCGGTTCCATCCTCATTGGAGGACAGGGCTGTGAACTTATTGATGGAAAGGGCGACGTAGACGGCGGATCTACCCCGGGCGCCGATGCGGGTCCGCCGCCAGAGGGTCTGGTCACAACGAAGAATGCGAATGAGGTCGCTGAGGCCGACTTCTCCGAGGGAACGGAACAGTACCTGGTGGTGCCATATTCCGTTTCGTCGGTAGCAGCTGACGAGATCGCTTTTACTATCAATTTGACCACCGATGGCGCATCTTCGACAACGTCAGGCCTCAAGATGCGCTGGCCCCAAAAGGCGGCCCATAAATATGATCCAGCGTTTGTCGCGAAATGGCAGAGCCGACTCGCCGTGGCCAAATGGAAACGCCGTCTAGCGGTGGAAGCAGCGGCCAAAATCAAGAAACGGGGCGTCAAACCACAACAGATGACCAGTTGCCAGCTGAGCAGTGACTGCGAAGCAACCGAGGTCTGTCACCTTGGCGAATGCGCGTCCACGGTATCGTTGGATGTGAGCGCCTTTTCAGCCACAGCGACAATTTCAGCTCAGGTCAAGGCCAAGGGTACCCACGCCGCACTTCTCGTCGATGATGCCAGCACGCTAAGCGATGCGGATGCCACGGCAATTCTGCAGTCGTTCGATACCGTTATCTATCCGCGCGATGTTGCACTTTTCGGCAATCCGCCTCTGCAAACGGGTACCGCTCAGCTCGCTTCAGACCGCAACGGTGATGGTCTTGTTTGGCTGGTACTAACCGACAAAGTCGCTGAAAAGAACTCCGTGGGTTTCTTTCTCGGTACGGATTTTACCGATGAAGAAAAATCCAACAAGGCGGATCTCCTCTACATCAAGCCGTCGACGGGGGCAGCGGGGCTGGCTGCGGTGGATCGCACGATGGCCCACGAATTTCAGCATCTACTCGGTTTCGCAACCAAGGTCTATAAAGCCAAAGTCTCGGGTGGATCGGGTTCCTTGGAGGCGCTTTGGCTCGACGAGGGGCTTTCTCATTTCGCGGAGGATGCCTGCGGTTATGGCGCTGAGAATGTCACACTCTTAGATCAGGAACTCTTTCCCAGCTTTGGTGACGCGGCGCTTTTCGAAGCCGCTGAGGATACGACGGCCATGCGTGCAATGGCGCTCACCTTCGTACAATACCTTTTCGAAAGAAAAGGCGGTGTGAGCTACGGTGCGGATGGTTCGGTTTCAGACCTCGGCGGCGCGACTTGGCTGAAGGCGCTTCACTCTCAGGCTCAAAGCGGCGCGGCGTCCATTACGGCCACCTATGGCGACGCCAAGAATGCTGTCGGCCAATGGATCGTCGCCCTTGCGCTGGCTGGCCGCGGGGTCACAGACTATCCCGCCTACAATTTCGCGAATCCGATCAGTGACCCGAAGACGGGCGCCACCATCGGCATGGTAATTCGGGGCAATCGGGTCGATGCCACCGGCGAGACTGTGGCTTTGACCGGCCCAAATGAAGATGAAATAAGCGATGACGAAACAGAAGAGAGCATGCGCAACGCGTCTGCCAAATTCTTCACACTCGAGGGAAAGAGCGGAAAAGTAAGCGTGAATGTTTCGTCAACGGATAGCGATTTCCGCTTCGCATTGATCAAACTGAAGTGATTGAAGTCTATAAAAGGAAGGGCGTCATGCGTTCCATTTACAGTTACGTTCTAGTGGTTCTGATCGGTGTCGGCTCGTCGGCAGTGTCTTTCGCAACCCCCGCTATGTCGGCGGTGTCGGAAGGTAGCAGCGGCGGCGCCGATAAAGATCCCGGTAAACCGGAAAGAGCGGAACTCGCCAAAGAGGGACGGATTGCGATCGTGCGCGGTCTAAGGGGCGGGGAGCCTCAACTGACGGATGCCGAGGGAAAGCACTGGATCTTGGTCGGCGATTTTCGCGGTGAATTGGTTCGCCTCGGGGGCCATACCGTCGGCGTTGTGGGTATCGCCGCCGGAAAGAAGCTGATGACCCGCGCTCTCAAGGTAAGCGCCTACCAGATCAAGGATTCCGGCGGCAAGAAGCCCTCCGTAGGACGGTTGGTGCAGGGTCAGAATGGCAAACTCGCTCTGACGACCAACGATCAATCTTGGGAAATCAGTGCCGGAAAGGCGTTGCTCAAGCGGTTGACGAAACGTGTCGGTTGCAAAGTCTGGATAGTCGGTGATAGAGCAGATGGAAAGCTTCGTGTGGAAAAATTCGGTTGGTTGCGTTGCAAGCCAGCCAAAGCGCTTAAGAAAGACGACTAGTCCTGTGTTTCACCAAATGTGAGCCAGGATTTCGCCGTATTTTCGTTTTCTGCCAAGGCGCGAACGAGGTGAATACTTGTAGTTATTCGCCGAGTTGAGCAACGAAGGCAGAAGACGAAAAGACAAGAAAGCCGGTTCAGATTTGGTGAAAAACAGGACCAAGGAGGATAATCGATGAAAAATTTGCTCAAGGTGTCCGCAGCAACGTTGGCCATCGGCCTTTTCGTTCTCGCTCAGTTGGGTCAAGAAGCCTACGCTGAAGACCCCTTTGCTGAGGGTGCTGATGCGCTCGCCGTTGCAGACGATGATGGCAGTACGTCATTGCGCGCCAAACTCGCCTTGAAAAAGATGGCGGCCAATATGGTGATGGTCAAAGTCGTGGGCATCAATGACAAAGACTTTCCCAATTGTGTGCTTTCCGCAAAAGTGATCAAGACGGCCACGTCCAAAGATGGCGTCTTCAAATTGCTCGGCAAGAATAAAACCTATCGCTTCGCGCCTGTTTTGAAAATGAAGGGCAAGACGCTCGATCTGAAAAACCAGCTCAACCAAAACAACCTTGGTGCGTGTTATTATCCCAAGAAGACCAAGCTGATCATTGAGGTCGCTGGGGTCGATATGAAAAAGAAGGCCTTTAAGGCCGCAGCCATTTATTTGAAATAGCCGGTTGTGTTCTGCTAATTAAGCAGGGGATTTTCCTCGGCGTCGGATTCGTTTTCGCCCCGCGCCACCTTGAGCAGCTGCAGCTTGTCCAAGCCCTCTTCATCGATCCGCGTGCCACTCGTGGGCAGCTCGAGTTCATCATCCACCCATTTCGGTACGAAAAGCAGTGGCTGAGCCTTGCCATTATAGCCCAGCTGCACGAGCTGGCCTTCGTGGTATTCGAAGCAGTTCTTTTCACAACAATGAAAGGGCTCCGCTACGCGATACAGGCCTTCGGCCGCTAGAGGCGTGAGGCTATTGGCATAATCCCGGTCGGGTACCGTTTTGCCATTCTTGTGGAATTTCGCACGGTTATTCTTCCAACCCGAGGGCAAGTAGACCCCCGGACCGGGCTCGCCGTGATTGTGATAATAGACCAAGACGCCCGCTGAAATGGTGTCACCGATGCTTTTTTGGGTGCGGTAGATGCCGCAAGGGACCTTTTCCTGAGCCATTTCGCCTCTCCATTCTTTGCGGTTGGGGGCCAGTTGACCGATGGTTGGACCCCGCCCCCCTGACTACCATATTATAGATGCCAAGCATGCGTCATTCATCCGCCAATGGGACAGCCGATCGGACAGCCGATCGGACAGCCGATCGGACAATAGAAAGGGCCATCGTTTGGGCTTTGCTGATCCGCCGCCTTCGCCGCGACCAGCGGGGCCAGGCCATGGTCGAATCGGCGATCGTCATGCCTTTGATGGTCTTTTTGATTCTGGGCACCATCCAGCTGGTCATGATGCAACATGCCAGAGTCATGACGGAATACGCGGCCTACAATTCCGCGCGGGCCGGCATCGTTTGGAATGCGGACCGTATCATCATGGAAAATGCGGCCATCATTTCGTTATTGCCGACCTATGAGGGCCTTCTCGACGAGAGCGGGTTAGCAAACCCCTTGGAAATGTTGCGGAAAATCGGAATGCGAGCCCTGCTTTACCAGGTCAACCGGCGCATTCCGCAGGCTGTGGGCTTGCTGCAGCAGGGGGCGGGTAGCCTGATCCAGGATATGGATTTTTCGGATACGACCAAGGATGCCATCGGCAAGGGGGTCGACGGTGTATTGAATACGGCTGGCAATATGGGCAATCAGGCGGCGGTGAATGCTATCGGTGCCGCGCTTGGCGCCAACGCCAATGATTCGATGATCAGTGTGCAGATCCTCAGTCCCACGCTGATGAGTATCAGCGGCAACAGCAGTGAAAAAGACTTTGATTCGGTGAAGGAAGGGGATCGCGACGCGAACCGGCTCACGATCCGTCTGCGTTACTACTATATGATGCGCGTTCCCTTCGCCAATTGGGTGATCCACCAAGCGTGGATGGCCGGCCGGGCCGCGCAAAACCTCAGCGGGGCAATTTGGAACCCCCAGGAGGTCGCTGGCGAAACCGGTTTTCGTGATGCCGGTGGGGTTGGATCTTTTTCGTTCGCCGATCCCGAAATGGAAACCGTTCGCGCATTGGCGAGTGAAGGCGTTTATGTGATTCCGATTAAGACCACCCATACGATGCGTATGCAGTCGAATGTCTACCGCAATAGCCTGAGTGTATTTTGATGAGTTTGACTTCGAAGAATAGCCAGCGGAGCCGACTGCCCCGTGCCTGCCGCAAGAGAAGGCGCTCGCGGAGTAGGGCGCTATTGCGATTTGTCTTGGGGCGTCGTCGTCATGAAGAGGATGGGCAGATCCTACCGCTTGCGGCCATCGGCCTCTTGATCATGGCGTTGGGTATTATCGCGACGCTGAATTTGGGACAGGCGGTAAATGAGAAGATCCGCCTGCAGAATACCGCGGATTCCGCCGCGTATAGTTTGGCTGCTGCCGAAGCGCGCACGTTCAACTATATTGCCTTTTTGAATCGGGCACAGATCGCTCACTACAATACGGCGATGGTGGTCAATAGTATCGTTACCTGGGTCGGTTACCATGTTGCGCTATATGGAACGGCAATAGACATATTCAAGGTATTCAACAACGCCTGGCAGGGGGGAATGTCGGCGATCGACAAATGCCCCTATGTTTGCCTCTACACGCCTGGGGTGGCAGCGGTTCAAGCAATTGTCCAGGGGGCCACCGATTTGTCGTCCACGATTCAGGATCTGCATAAGGCCGATGACGACGCCCATACATTCGTTGAGGCGATGTCGATCTTCAACAAGGATGCGGTATGGCAGGCTCAGGCGGCTCGGGCCCTGACGCTGAACGTACATTTGGTGACGGGGGGCCAACAGTATATCGAAGCCCTCGATCCCTCTTTGAGTTATGCCAAGGGCGGCAGTAGTGTGGCGATCAACGCGTCGATCAACGCCGCTCTCAATTCTCTCGAATACTATCAGGCCTTCGACAATGCTTCTGGAATGAACGGGTCCTTCATCGCGGGAATCATCGACTACGCTCAGCGTATCCAGGGCGGGACTTATGAAGACCGAGGCGACGATGAAGCGAAGGACGCTCACGCCCTGATGACGGAAATGGCCAATGCCGCTCGGTTTCCCAAATTCGTAAGCAACCGGGGGGGGATAACCCTCGCGTACGAGTATGGAAACGGTACCTCTTTTTCGTTGATTACCGGAAAAAAGATGGGACAGACGAAGATAACGAACGGGTATGATTTTGAGGGATCTAAGATCAAGGAAATTCGCACGGAGGAAAACTACGAGGTGGGCACGTCCATTTCCTCCGACGACTATTTGTCGTCTGGGTTTGGCATTAGCTTTGCGTCGTCGGGGTCTGGCATTGGTGGGGGCGTCTACGTCCCCCAGGGCAACGCGTTGGGGGATGCCATTGCCGCCTACGGTGATAAGGGCAAGCATGTATATTATGAAGGCCCGGGCCGCAGTACGACCACCAACTACTCCCCAGGGGGTATGGGTGAGGTGATCGTATATCCGATCCCCCAAGGTGGCGGGGAGGAGACCATGACCAGTAGCCAGGATGCCCCCTGGGCCGGATTTGCGCCGTATTTCAAATTTAACGCCAATAAAGATCGCACCAAGGACTACAACCAGCCTTCCACTTGGATCTTTCTCAACAAAAGCCATGAACTCTTTCAAAGTGGCGACACAGACCATGGCAATCGCCCCTGGCATATGAACTTCAGTTGGCAAAACGGCGACCAACAAGCCTCCCTCGACACCACGGTTGGCGGCAGCCGCAATAGCTATTTTCTAGAAGGGCTTTCGGTGATCAGTCGGGGCATGGCCTATTACCACCGGCCGGGTTCCTGGGCCGAACAGCCCAACTTCTTCAATCCGTTTTGGCGGGCCCGGTTGGCGCCCGTGGGGCAAAAGCTCCAAGCGCTATTCGATCGCTACGTAACGAGCAATATGACGCACCAAGGAAATGGCTCCACCGGTGACGCCATTTTATCCTCGGTGCTCAACGTCCTGCGTGGTGCTTCGATGGATATGTTCACAACTTTTATCACGTCACTGATTACCCATTAGGAGTTCTTTGTAGTGAAGGGCGTGCGGAAAAACAATGTGCGACGAATTTGGAACCGACTGGTCCGCGATAGCGAAGGCCAGGCTCTGACCGAATTTGTGATCGTGTTGCCCGTCATTTGTATGATGTTCCTTTTTTCGCTTTGGTTTTTCGAATTGGTGGTGGTGAAGATCAAAACCCAGGAAGCTGCGCGTTATGCAGCGTTCGAGGCCACGAGTTATCCTTTGCATGACTATAAGCAGGGCGGTACTGCTCTGGGATCGCTGGCCGGAACCATGTCGCAAGAGATCAGCGCCGAGGCCACGTTGCGCTATGCCGATCTTGATTCCTCGACCACGGTGCCTCTGGGCTCAGGCATGATGGCACTGAGTTGGGCGCCGCCCTTGGGTATGGCCCCCGTGGTTTCCGTATGGGACAGCAGCGAACCCACGATCTACGACGGCGGTGGGGCTACAGGGCCTTTGATCCAATTTGGTTTTAAGGCAGCTGGGTGGCTTGTCGATTTGATCTCAGGCCTGGCCTATACCAATTCAAATAAGTACGCCCAACAACTGATCGCCGTGGGCAACAATATGGGGGGGGCGCGGCAATCGCGCATGTTTGGCGCGTCTTCGTGGGGCTTTAATAAAAGCGGTTATGTGCAATCCATGGCCATCGTTACAGTGGGCAATGCGTGGTGCAATGCGGGCATCCAAGGCATGTTGATCCCCGCCGACGCCTGTACGCAGACGATCTCCGAAAAGTATGCGTTGTTGGCGGATTCCTGGCGGTTGCACGATGGTGCTGACGTCGACAATTCAAAGACCAACAGTGGTTATTATAAACAGGTCGAACGAATGTACTTCCTCGGCGGAACGACGCAGAACACCGCGAAGACCATTTTCGGGGAGGTTACGGGGGATCTGTTGTTGGTCGGCAAGGACGTCGCGACCAATGCACCGCTTGGCGCGATACTGTTGGCCCCATACATCAAAGACTTTTTCAAGCCTACGCTGGTTTCCAAAAGCTACGGTAGCAGTGCGACCTCGGGCCAAATCTCGGTAAGCGAAGACGATGGTGATGCCAAATACGATACGTCGCCCGCGGGTAGTACCAACGGAGGGGGAGATCTGATCAAAGCCTACAAAGACACGCGAGATGCCCGGGGCGAGCATTTCATGGGCTGCAAAGAGCCCATGAAACTGGGATGTACCGACAGCCTTTCGCAGGACAATCCCTTCGGCGATTATATCGTGAGGAATTAGGCGATCTATGGCCAGACAGGAAAAGACGGTCACGACACGACGGGCCCGCGCCAAAGCCCAGGCGGTCAAGGCGCCTCATCTGCGGGTGGTCACCGTGCTGATCATCAGCGCAGGCATCGCGTTCTTGGGCCTGCTCAGTCGGGGAGACGAGCGCAAGGCCATCGCCGGCCTGAACGTGATGGATAATTACTTCCCTGCGGATATGCCGCACTACCCCGGCGTCAAAGAAGTTCCAGCTGGACCGTCCAGCCAAATGGGCGGCGCGCGCGTTCGCATGTCGCAATTCACCACCGACCACGATCCCTACAAAGTCGCTTCGTATTATAGTAAATATTGGCGAAGCCATCGGCTTTGGGTCAACGCAGACGTCACCCATCGTGGGGGTGTGGTCTCCGCCATCGACGTACAAAAAGGCCAGGTCTACCAACTGCTGCTGACCCTTCGCGGCAAACAGACCTGGGCGTTCGCCTCGCTAACCCGCATGCCCGGCCAAGCTCTGAAAACCGAAACGCAAGAGCCACCGCTCAAGCTGATGCCGGGGTCCAAGGCGGTGAGCGCGTTCAGCACCCAGGCCGGCGGCCAGCGGGCACGGGTTAACATATCGGTCAACGAGCAGGGCCTCGATCAGAACCTGGCCTACTATCGCGCCGAACTACGGCGGGCGGGCTACACACCCGAGCGCGCCGCGTCCACCCCTCTGGGCGCCGGTCATAAGATTTTGATCTTCAGCGATATGGGGGGCAACGAAATCACCGTCAACCTCGCTATTTTGGGCGGGCAGCGGGTGCGCGTGCATATGATGGCGGTGGGCCGATGACTGCCCAATGGTTCCAGAAATGGATCCAGAATGTCGTCGCCGATACGGCGGGTCAGGCCATGGCCGAATACGCCATCGTAGTCGCTGCGTTGATGGGTGGCCTTACGGTGATGAGCTTTCACCTGCTGCCGGAAATGATCCGGGCATTTCAGCTCTACTACGACGGCTACTATATTATCCTCAATCTGCCAATTCCATGATATTGCTTAGCTAACTCTTTCCTGGGGGGTCGAGTTTGGCCAAGGCTGCCTCGGCCGATTGGCGGACCAGGGGATCCTTCGCCCAGCGGATCAGGATCCTCAGTAGGGGTTTGGCTTCCGGATCTCCGATGGCGTCAAGGGCTTCGATCATATTGAGCCGCCCTTGGGCCGTGGTGGCGGAAAGCTGTTCCTCGATATCTGGCAGCGCAAACGAGCCAAATTTGACGACATGAGGCCGGGCACTATTGATGGCCGGGCCGCGGGCCTTGGCGAGGTATTTGGCCGCCGCGCGTGACCGAGATTCCCGCTTGCCATCGCAGGCGGGCAACATCAGAAACAGAAAGCCGAGGATGAGGTGCATCTTCATAGGGCTCGCACCTTAGCCTCTCTGCCGCGCCCTTGAAAAGTCCTTAATAGTCAAGCTGCTCGTCGAGTCAACGTCAGGGGCGCGACGCCTGCCCATTTGCCTTGACAGGATTGTGTTCCTTCCCTACTTTGACGCTGTTCGACGGAAGCATCCGGAATTTTTACCAATCGCTCCCAAGTAAAGCGGACCCTTATGGCGCTCTCGTTCAACGATAAAGCACAGGCAGAGATCAAAAAGATCTTCGCCAAATACCCAAACAAGACGGCTGCGACATTGCCCCTCTTGTGGTTGGCTCAGGAAGAATTCGGCTACGTTTCGGAAGAAGCGATCGAGTTGGTGGCGAAGACATTAGAGGTCGCCGCCTCCCACGTTTACGGCGTGGCGACATTCTACACCATGTACCACAAAGAGCCGGTTGGTCAGTTCCACGTGCAGGTCTGCACGAATGTGAGCTGTATGATCTGCGGGGGCTACAATACCTTGGCCAAATTCGAAGAGGTATTAGGCATCAAATGTGGTGAGACAACCGCGGATGGTGTCTTTTCACTTGCGGAGGTGGAATGCCTCGCCGCATGTGGTGGCGCACCCGCCGTTCAAGTTAACAAGAAGTACTACGAGCCCGTCACACCCGACGATGTAGAGGCTCTGGTAGAAAAGCTTCGTGCAACAGCAGGGCAATAGGGCTGATGACCAAAATCATTACCCAGAATTTTGGTAACGATAAAGCGAAGGAAATCGCCACCTATGAAAAATTAGGTGGCTATCAGACTCTGCGCAAAGCCTTGCGCATGAAACACCAAGAAATCGTTGACCAAGTAAAAGCCGCCAACCTTCGAGGTCGTGGTGGTGCAGGTTTTCCGGCCGGCGTTAAATGGGGCTTCATCCCTAAAGATGCCGAAACCGTTTACCTGGTGGTGAATGCGGATGAGGGTGAGCCCGGTACGTTCAAAGACCGCTGGCTCATGTATTGGGACCCCCACCGGCTCATCGAAGGTATCGCCATCTCGGCATACGCGATTCGTTCGCATACAGCCTATATCTATATTCGTGGCGAACTTTTTGAAGAAGCCGACATTCTCAACAAAGCCATCGAGGAAGCCTATGCAAAAGGCTACCTTGGAAAATCAAGCGCCGGCTCTGGCTGGGCTCTCGACATCGTCGTACATCGCGGTGCAGGCGCCTATGTTTGTGGCGAAGAAACTGCACTCCTAAGTTCTCTGGAAGGCTACCGCGGCAATCCGCGACTCAAGCCGCCATTCCCAGCCATCAAAGGTGCTTTTGGTGAACCGACGATCGTCAACAACGTCGAAACACTTATGCACGTTCCCGCCATCGTGGAAAAAGGTGGCCAGTGGTTTGCGGAACTCGGTGAGGAAAACGACGGCGGAACCCGGGTTGTGGCGGTGAGCGGCCACGTCAAGAATCCCGGCGTCTACGAGATTCCCGTCGGTACTACCTTGACGGATATCATCTACAAACATGCAGGTGGAATGCGAGGCGCTCCACTCAAAGCTGTTATTCCCGGCGGTAGTTCTATGCCGGTGCTCAAACCCGATGAAGTCGACGTTCCCTATTCTATCGACGCGTTGTCGAATTCAGAAAAGATCAAGGAAGTCGAAACCTCCAAAGGAACGCCTTTCATCTTTGGAGGCAATCGCACGCTTCGTTCCAGCCCCGGTTCTGGAGCCATCGTCGTCATGGAAGAAGGCACGGATATGGTTGCCGTTGCTGCCCGATTGATGCGTTTTTATGCGCATGAGTCCTGCGGTCAGTGCACGCCATGCCGTGAAGGTACCGGTTGGCTCGCCAAAGTGTGTGAGCGTTTATCGCGTGGTCAGGGTAAACCCGGCGACGTTGAAATGCTGTGTCGCATTTCCGATGGCATCGCCAATAAGACGATTTGCGCCTTGGGTGATGCCGCGGCCTGGCCGATGTTGGCATTCATTACCAAATTCCGTGATGAATTCGAAAGTCGGATCCCAAAATGAGCATTTATCCGATCAAGCGTAGCGGGAAATTAACCGTGGCCCAAGCGATGGCCATGGCAGCTGTCATTTTGCTGCCGCTACTTGCATTCGCCCAGGACGTAACGTTTCAAACCAAGGGGGCCGCCATGGATTGGCAGCTCTTCTTCTTTCGTTTCTTTGCCGCCCTTACCGTAATGGGGGCGGTCGCAACGGTTACGCGAAAGAACCCCGTCGTAGCGGCCGTTTGTCTCGTCGCCACCCTCTTTTCCGTCGGCGGCGTATTTCTACTACTCAATGCTACATTTTTAGCCGCCATGCAGATTCTGGTCTATGCCGGCGCCATCATGGTTCTATTCCTATTTGTGGTCATGGCCGTGGGCCGTCCCGACGAAGAAGAATTCGGATTCGGCCGGGGGCTGGCCACCAAGATTGTCGGCATCGCTGCCATCGTCGTTATCGTCGCGCCCCTTCTGACCCAACTCAAAAAGACCGGGCTCAAGGCGCAAGCGCTTCCCAGCGACCAATTTGGCACCGTCGAGGAAATCGGGCGTTTGCTTTTCGGCGACTACCTCTTTCCCTTTGAAGCGATGTCAGTGCTTCTTCTCGTAGCCATCGTCGGTGCGGTGATGGTGACTTCCAAGCGAAGAAGTAGTGAGAAAGAGAGTGAGGCCAAATAATGAAAGGGCGATCACTTCTTGACCTGGGCGCGTTGGCTGCGGTTTTTGCGGCCGTCTTCTACGCGCTCTCCCGCGAAACGTTGATCGAAGGCGCATTGGTTACTTCGGCTCTGCTCTTTGCATTGGGCTTCGTCGGAGTCATCATTCGTCGCAACGTTCTCATTGTTTTGATGTGCGTTGAGTTGATGCTCAATGCAGTGAATATTGCTTTGATCGCTTTTTCCCGCGCACGCGGGGATGTGCACGGTCATGGTTTAACGTTTTTTGTTATCGCCCTGGCCGCAGCCGAAGCCGCAGTGGGGCTGGCTATCGTCGTCGCTGTTTTCCGTAGTCGGAAAACGGTCAATATCGACGAAGTCAGTCTGATGAAACACTAAAGAAGTGGCATCATGAGTCAGAACTTTCCCCTTATATGGATTCCATTGCTTCCCCTACTCGGGGCAGCGCTCAATTTGCTGATCGGGCGTAAGCTCTCTCGGCGCATGGTTCATTTCGTTGCTTGCTCGTCGGTTTTTGCCGCGATGCTCGTAGCCATGTGGGCCATTTTCGGCGATTTATTGCCCATGTGGAAGGCGGCCACGGCGGCCGTCGGCCATGGCGGCATTGCTGCCAATCCCATGCTCAGCCAGAATTTATTCGACTGGATTAGCGCGGGCGCGGTGTCGATCAATCTTGGCTTGGTATGCGATCCGCTTACCGCAGTCATGCTCGTCGTCATCACAGGAATCGGCTTCCTCATTCATGTCTATTCCACGGGCTATATGGATCACGAGCCCGACTACGCACGCTACTTCGCCTATCTCAATCTCTTCACCGGTTCCATGCTGCTATTGGTCCTCGGCGATAATCTGGTCGTTCTTTTCGTCGGTTGGGAAGGCGTTGGCCTTTGTTCCTACCTCCTCATCGGCTTCTGGTACGACAAAAGCGGCACGGTCGAATTGGGCGACGCAAACGCCACGGCCGGTAAAAAGGCCTTCATCGTCAACCGCATTGGTGACTTTGCCTTTGTTTTGGGCATGCTCTTGGTTTTCACAGCAGCGGGCACACTCAATATTGAAGAGCTGATCGGCAAGCAGGACGTCTTGGCCAATAGCTTCAATCCAACCTGGCCCAACATCACGATTTCCATCGCGGGTGCGGCGGGTCTGCTCTTTTTCATCGGCGCCACCGGTAAGTCAGCGCAAATCCCACTCTATGTGTGGTTGCCCGACGCCATGGCCGGCCCCACCCCCGTCAGCGCACTCATCCACGCTGCAACTATGGTTACAGCGGGCGTCTATATGGTCGCCCGATTGAACTTCCTCTATATCCTGAGTCCAACGGTCATGGGCATCATCGCGCTTGTCGGTGCCCTCACGGCCTTATTCGCTGCCACCATTGGTATCGCGCAAAACGATATCAAAAAGGTTCTCGCTTATTCCACCGTCAGCCAACTGGGCTATATGTTCCTCGGCGTGGGTGTCGGCGCCTATGCCGCGGGTGTATTTCATCTTTTCACCCATGCCTTTTTCAAAGCCTGTCTCTTCCTCGGTTCCGGCGCGGTCATTCACGCACTTCATGGCGAACAGGATATTCGCAACATGGGTGCGCTGGCCAAAAAGCTGCCCGTTGTTCGGTGGACCTTTTTGATCTGTTGTTTGGCGATTGCAGGCGTGCCCGGTTTCTCCGGATTCTTTTCCAAGGACGAAGTCCTCTGGAAGGCCATCTCCACGGCAAATCCCGCCTGGCCCAATTGGTTCCCCATGCTGCTCTACGTACTGGCCATGGCCGGCGCCATTTGCACCGCCTTCTATATGTTCCGCCTTTACTATCTAACCTTCCAAGGTCCGTCTCGGATCGACGAAAAGGTGATGGCTAAGCTCCATCCCCCTGGACCCAGTATGGCGATGCCTTTGGTGGTTCTCGCGGTCGGCGCAGCTGTACTCGGTTTCTTGGGTATGCCTTGGAATAATCACTTCCATCATTGGCTGGCGCCGGTTGTCGACCGTGGGGCGTATCTCGCTACCCAAATGGGTGAGATCCACGTTCATGCGAAGGTTCTCGCCAAGAATCATACGGCCGAATATGGCCTCATGGCGCTATCTGGAATCGTCGCTGGTGCGGGCATTCTGATCGCCTTCCTGCTCTACGGAAAGGGCTTACGTGGCGGCAAAGAGTCAGGCCTTACCCGTCTGCTCCTCAATAAATATTATGTAGATGAAATCTACGACGCGATCATCGTCAAACCAGTAAAAATTGGCTCTCGTCTTTTGGCCCAGGTCGTCGATTCATTCTTCATCGATAAGATCGGGGTCAATTTGCCAGCATGGTTGGTCGATGGCGTGGGTCGCCTCATTCGACTTTTCCAAAACGGAAGCGTGCAGCGTTACGTTGTCGCACTCGCTGTCGGCTTGGCACTCTTCATCTATAGTGCGAAAGAGCCACCGGCGGATATCGCCGTAAAATGTCAGGCAGCTTCCGGTGCGAAACAAACCTGTCTTCTTGATGCTACGCGCAGAGACATCCGCGACCGTAGGCTCCTGCAGTATCGTTTCGATTGTGAAGGCGATGGCAAATGGGAATCCGCTGCTGCCGATGGTTGGACCAAACGCGCCGTGGTTTCCTGTGAATACCCGGCCGCAAGCAAAGAGCGAAATATCCACGCGGCGATGGTGCAGGTTCGAGACCTGCGCTGGGGTACGGTGGCTTCTGAAAAGGTGGCGGTGGACCTGCGGAAAATCATCTCTCTTAGCAAGGGGGGGGTGAACTAATGCCTTTATTGCTCGTCGCCGTACTCGTCCTACCGTTGATTGGCGCCATCGCTGTTGGTCTGCTTCCCCGTCGTGATGGGGAACAGTGCCGCAATTTGGGTCTCTTCTTTTCGATTCTGACCTTCCTCGTATCATTAGGCCTGCTTTTGGGCTTCGATAAGAATGCGGGGGGAATGCAATTCGAAATTGCCGAACCGTGGATCAAATCGCTAGGAATCTACTTCCACGTCGGTATTGATGGCATCAGCCTTTGGCTGATCATGCTCACCACTTTCCTCACGCCTATTGTTATCTACAGTACGTACCATGCGTCGCTGAGACGGTTGAAAGAACTAACCATCAGCCTCTTGGTTCTCCAAGTGGGTATGACCGGTGCTTTCATCTCGCTCGACCTCTTCCTTTTCTACGTCTTCTGGGAAGTCATGTTGGTACCGATGTATTTCATCATCGGGGTATGGGGCCACGAACGACGTTTGTACGCGGCCATCAAATTCGTGATTTACACCATGGTGGGTTCGCTGCTCATGTTGGTAGCGATCATCTACCTGTATATTTCGCACGGCCAAGCCACGGGTAATTACACCTTTGACTTCATGGTGCTGTCGCAGTCGGTCTGGGGAATTAGCGCTCAGCATTGGCTCTTCGGTGCGTTCGCTTTATCCTTTGCGATCAAAGTGCCGATGTTCCCCGTTCATACGTGGCTTCCCGATGCACACGTCGAGGCGCCAACGGCGGGATCCATCATTCTGGCAGGCGTTTTGCTGAAGTTGGGAACCTACGGTTTCCTACGCTTTGCCATCCCACTATTTCCTTATGCGGCCGCGGCCTACGCTCCTTACCTCGCTATTCTCGCCGTCGTCGGCATTATCTACGGGGCTTTGGTCGCGTACGCTCAGGACGATGCGAAAAAACTGGTGGCCTATTCCTCGGTGAGTCATCTGGGCTTTGTCATGCTTGGCCTTTTCGCGATGAATGAAGCCGGCGTTACGGGCGGGCTCTTTCAAATGCTCAGCCACGGTTTGACCACAGGCGGGCTCTTCTTGGCCATCGGCATCCTCTACGAACGCCGCCATACCCGCAAACTCGACCAATTTGGTGGCGTCTGGAAGAAGATGCCTGTTTTCTCCGCACTCTTTTTGATTTGCCTCTTGGGTTCCGTTGGCCTTCCGGGCCTCAATGGTTTCGTTGGCGAATTCTTGATCCTTGTGGGCGCATTCACGCACCACGGCACGGCCACGCAAGCGGGCATTCCGCAGTTCATCTGGCATTCCGCTCTGATTACGGGTTTCGCTGCTATCGGCGTGGTCCTCGGGGCTGTCTATCTCCTACACCTTTTCCAAAAGTTGATGTTTGGTCCGATTACCGTGGCGAAGAATGCCAGTCTAAAAGATCTGACCCGGGGAGAGATATTGACGTTCATTCCCCTCATCGTCTTCATCTTCTGGATGGGCATCTATCCTAAGCCTTTCTTGGAAAGGATGGAGCCGGCGGTAAAGGTCTATCTCAAAGAATACAAATTGAAATTCGATGCCAGTCAGGTCATCGCTGAAAGTGGCGATAAAGGTCCCAAGGCCATTGTCGAGTTACTCGGCAATAGCGCCGAAGCAAAGCGTATGAAAGAAGATCGCACGAAGGCTTTGAAGAAACGGCCCAATATCTTCGGCAACGTTTTGGGGAGGGTAGGACGATGAGTACTGCCATCCGAGCCATCGATTTTTTGCACGCACTTCCACTTCTGGTAGCAACGATGTGGGCGTGTGTTGTACTTCTTGCGGTTTCATTCAGCGGTGAGCGCACGGGTCGCGTAGGCGGTCTCGCGGTTTTTGGTTTGCTCACCACGCTCGCCGTATCGATTTGGTCGTGGATCGTTCATCCCAATGCCGCCAGTATTTTCTCCGGTATGTTGGTGGTCGATCGCTTTTCCATCTTCATCGATTCACTTGTACTCGTGGCCGGTTCACTTACGATTCTGGTATCCGATGCCTATCTCGAAGAACATCGGGTCAATCGCGGTGAATTTCACGCCGTCTTAATGCTCGCCATAGTGGGCATCATGGTCATGGTTCATGCGGGTGATTTCATCACGCTTCTCATCGGCCTTGAAACCATGTCGTTGGGCGTTTACGCGCTGGTCGCCTCGTGGGCCGGCAAACGAAAGAGCGCTGAGGGCGGTCTCAAATATTTCATCATGGGAGCGGTCGCCTCTGCATTTCTTTTGTATGGCATCGCTATCCTCTACGGATTGACGGGTCAGACAAACCTCGCAGCTATCGCGCGACAAACCGGTCGTCTGGCCGGTGAACCGCTGTTGATTATCTCGATGTTGATGATTTTAGGGGCCATGGCTTTCAAAGTCGCTCTGGTACCTTTCCATATGTGGACGCCAGACGCCTATGAAGGGGCACCTACGCCGATTACCGGTTTCATGGCCGCCGCGGTCAAGGCCTCCGGCTTCGCGGTACTCTATCGGCTCTTGACCGGTGTCTTCGGCCAGTCGTTTTTGGCTTACGGGTCTACGGGTTGGTTTGAGATCATGGTGGTCCTTTCGGCAATCACCATGACGTTGGGCAATATCGTTGCGCTGCGCCAATACAATATCAAACGCATGTTGGCTTATTCGTCTGTTGCCCATGCGGGCTTCATTCTGATCGGTATCTTGGCTGCATTTTCTCAGGCCAAAGTCGATCAAGCCCCTTTGCTCTTCTATCTATTGATCTACGCCTTGACCACCATCGGTTCTTTCGCGGTTGTTTCTTGGCTCGGCAATTTGGATAACGAACGCGTGGGTCTTGAAGAATGGCATGGCTTGGCGTATCGCCATCCGGGTCAGGCATTGGCCATGACGATCTTCCTGCTCTCATTGGCCGGCATGCCCCCCACCGCGGGCTTCTTTGCGAAGTTCTATATTTTCAAAGCGGCGTTGAGCAATCCGAAGTTGTTGACGCTGGTTATCATCGCAGCGGTCAACAGCATGATCGCCATCTTCTATTATCTGCGCCCTGTAGTCGCGATGTACTTCCGCGAGGAAACCCCCGAGGCACCCACGCCATTGCGCTCAAGCGGACTCAACTTCGCGATGGTCGCCGCGGTAATCCTCGTCTTGGCATTGGGCTTCATGCCCACTACCACCTTGGTATGGGCCCAAGCAGCCTCCTTGATGCCCTAAGGGCTTCCGCTGCATCCCGACTGGCTGCGTTGTCGTCGGTCACAACCCGTAGGTTGCTCCCTTCTTCCGCCTTGCCATTCGGGCGCATCGAAAGCCCTTAGGGCATCAAGGTGTCTCATGGTTTGTCGGTCATACGTTCATGGGTCATTGGCAGACGCCGATTCTTGCGTTATGAGATGCGCCGTAGGGGAGTTTCCAGCTGGATGGGCGTAACACAGAGGGAAATGACGATGTTGACCAAGCAGCTATCCCGGTTCACCATTCTTCTCGTCTGCATTCTGTTGAATGGATGTATCTATCGATTCAGTCATACCAAGCATTCGCAGTCGGTTGCCGTTAGCTCATCCCCACCGGGGGCCTGGATTTGGGAAAAGAAGGGTCAAGGCCGGCGCAATCTCGGCAAAGCCCCCCAAACGATCACGAAAAAGTACAAAAAGAAATTTGTACACTTCAATTACGGATGGTGGGCATTGCCCGCAGTCGCGCTCGGCATGGTTGGAGCTGGGGGAGCGATGGTCGGTGCTATTGACGACAACGGGGCCAAAACGGGCGGCATCACGATGTTGATTCTCGGCGGACTAGCGGCGCTGATAACGCTTCCAGCAGCGATTGCGGCCACTGTCACCGACGGTAAACGAGTCGGCAGTACCGGAAAATATTCGGCGCGCATAGGCGCATCGCTGCCCGGCTATGCGGATGCTTGGAATCAGGTCGATATCCCGGGTGCACGCAAAAGCCTGCATTTAGAGTTAACGCCCACGGGAAGTGTGCCAACCACGGTCGACGGAGAACAGAGCGATCGGCAGCGGGGGATTGTGGCTGTATTCGACCTTCAGGATGAATCGCGTCGGTTCAAAAAGAAGACCCTGGATATGTTCGCTGAACTCCTTTGCGTAACGTTGACCGAAGTTGCGGGATATAAGATCGTCCCGCGCGATCAACTTCGCGCGCGTCTTTTGGAAAAGAAACGCCAGAGCTATAAGCTCTGCTACGATGAAAGCTGCCAAATTGAATTGGGCAAAGCGGTTGCAGCGAATAAGTCCTTGGCCACAAAGATCTACAAGCTTGGAAAGAAGTGCATTCTTACGTCCACCCTCTATGATCTAAAGACCGAAACGACGGACCGTGCGAAATCGACGGAAACAGATTGTTCGGTTCTAGGCATTATCGACGGGCTAAAGAAAATCTCTAAACAGTTTTCGATTTCCCCTTAGCCTCTATCTACCGTGAGCAGCGTCCTCGGTTGCCCGGGCCGAATCCCGAAAACCGAATCCCGAAAACCGAAAACCGAATCCCGAAAACCGAATCCCGAAAACCGAAAACCGAAAACCGAAAACCGAAAACCGAGAACCGGTTGACGGGATGAGTTGCGAGCCAAAGACCGAGACTCGCTCTCATTCTCGCTCTCGCTCTCGTTATCCTTAACCTTATGCCTCTAGGTACGACGTTTTCGGCGCAGCGCCAGTCCCAACAGCATCCATAGGCAAAGTGGGATGGAAGGCCCGCCGGCGGGGACTCGCGGGATCGTGCAACCGCCATCGTCAAAAGATGCGGGGATGGGGACATCGGGCCCGTCGAAGGATGGCGCCATCCCGTCTTCGCTACCAAGATCTGTTTCGATGTCGTTGGTGAGATCCTCTTTGGGCGTTGTCTCCGGTCCAGCATCGGTAACAGAGGCGCCATCGACGCTCGCATCTTTCACCGGGATTGCTACAGTATCGGTGATACCCGCATCCACGTTCCCCATATCCACTGTGCCGGCGCCATCGACGCTCGCATCTTCTATGCCCGCATCTTCTAAGCCCGCATCTTCTAAGCCCGCGTCTGGAACAGGCGGGGGCTGTGGATTTGTGGGATCGACGAGGTAAAGGTCTCCTTTGTCCAGTAGATACCAGCTAGCGTCTCTTCGCATGATCCGCCGGCCCGCCGTCGTTGAGACTTTTGTTGGCGTCAATGTCTTTCCGGCGAGGTGAAACTCGCCTTGGTAGGCGTAGGCGACGGTGCCATCTTCTGCCAGTGCCTCGATTGTCAAATCCGGCATGCTTCCGTTGCCGCTTGGGCTGGAGGTCAATTGAAATGCTTTTCCCGTCGTGTTCTCGCGCAATTTCAGGCCGCTGTACGGGTACGCGTAGACAGTCCAGTCTGGGTTCATCGCCGCATCGTAATTCGGTCGCTCAATCTTTGGGCAAGAAGGACCGCAAAGTGGACTGGGCCAAGCACAAAAGCTGCATTGATCGTAGAGGAGTTTGAAGAACGAAACTGTATTTGTTCCCTGAGCGCCGGTTTTCATGGTGATGTGACGCGTATACGATCCACCGCTGCTCATATTGGCCCCGCTCCTTTCCCGATAAAGCCACCGCCCATTGCTATAAAGGCAACCATATGGCTTCTTCCAATAGTAGTTTGGCGTTGAAATACCGGAGCTAATGGAGTCCCATGCCGACGCTACTATTTGCGCGCTGCAGCTCGTCCCTGCGCAGTGTAGAAGCTGGATATCGTCATCTTTGTGGAAGCAAACCGTGCCATCTTCCCCGAGGCTTGGTTCGCTTTGCGAGGTAAATCCCTTTGCTTGAACTTCAGTCGAGAGGTCGATTCGCAAAAAGGGAGCGTTTTCAAAGTTGACCAATAGAAATGAACCGGCTAGCTGCAGTTGATCGGGTGGGCTCTGGTAGTTCGTAGCCTCGACCAGCGCGGTTGTGGTGGCCGCTGCCCAGCGGTAAACGCTGAAGTCGCAGCCTCGGTAGATCACGCTACCCTCGAATAACCTCCCGAGCGGGTCGGTCGTGCAGCCGTATTGGGCGATGGTGATTTCGTTTTGGCTGTTGCGATCGAGTAAGACGATCGATGAGGCATTTAGGTAGAGCACTGATTCAGCGGTGACATCTAGGATTTCTCCGGGGATCTGCTCGACCAACGAGAGGCTCGCGTTGAGGGTTGGAACGACGACGGTGAAGGTCTTCAGTTGGCTTTCACCCGCCCCATCGACGCATTCGACGTACAATATTTGGGTCGTGCCGCCGTAGTCGAGAAGAGAAATCTCCGTTTGGATTTTGCTCTTCTGGCTTTGGAGCGGGCTTTCCTTCTTGCTTCCATTCATGAAGCCCACGGTGATCAGGGGATCCGTCGTATAATCATCGACGCATTGCGCATCGATGTTCACCGCAAACCCATTGACGACCGTTTGCGTCGGTTGATTGAGCGTCAAGGTCGGCTTACGATTGATGAGTAGGGTATAGTTGGTGGTCACCTCGCTACCGTCGTAATCATTGGCTACCAGGGAAATACCCAATTGCTTCTTGATATTCCAGACGTTACCAACCGTGAATTGATACGCGATGTCAAAGCCGCCAAATCGATTGGGGGTCGCTATGCCGCCCTGAGGTGTCTTCCAGAAGCCATCGACCGAGACGATGACCTCACGTGGTGTCGCTGACGTGGCCACCACGACAAAATGCAACTCAACGTAGGTCTCGGCAATCGTATCTCCGTTGACAGGGGCGGTTGGCGCAACCGAGATCACTTTGGCGAAAGCCGAAGAAGAGCAGATAAGTGTGAATGCAATCGACAGGGTCCAGGGGTGTATCATTTGATGTGTTCCGTAAAATATATTTACTAAGTTTTGTTGAGGGGTGGCCCCAATACATTCATTACGGACTCGGCAAAGTTTCGCCTGCAACGCGAGATTGACAACGGCATCGGGAACCGGGGTGCTGGGGCACTTAGCATTTGCATCTGGCTTTTCCCGCGCTATGTTTCGCTGTCGGAAAAGAGGGGTGTTCGCGCGCCTGGCAGGTGACGCTGAGGATCCGGCGAAGGCCCGATCTTCCGCCCCAAACCGGAAGATCCACTAGCCGCTTCAGGGCGGTTGGCAGGCGGGAGGGTGCTCACAGCGATACCCAATGCGCGGCATAAGCATCGGTAATTAAAGGAAACAGTGCTTTCCCCTACAGTGTCCTACATTGGCAGAGGGCTTGCATTGATTCTCGGACATATGAGGACGAAACTCACAGGCATTTTGAATCTAGTCTTGGCGGCAAACCTCATTTTCGGTTGTGGCCAGGTCACGCCAGCCGAAGAGGTGGGCAGCACAACGTCGGCGATCGTCAACGGAAGTCTGCACCACGGCCACCCCGCGGTGGGCATCATGCTCACCGGAACCAGCCTGTGCACGGTGACACTGGTCGGCTGCAAGACAGTCCTTTCAGCAGCCCATTGCCTTTATGCCTCCGACAGCAATGGCGACAACATTCTATGCAACGCTAGCAACAAACCGGCGAATACCTCCTGCGATACGAACCTGGGCGTCCTACGCTACGACAAAGTGCAAATCGTTTTCGGTTGTAGCAACTTGGATAATTGTTCGGCAGATAAGTATTTTGATAGCACCGCGGTCTATACCCACGCCAGCTATCCCGGCGCGTATCCCTACACCGCCGACTTAGCGGTGGTAAGACTTGACCGTGCGCCTGCGGTTACTCCGTTGCCGGTCACGGCTTCTTCCCCCAGCAAAGGCATGAAGCTAACCATGGTTGGCTACGGCATCACCGATTACGAAAACAACGATTCCGGCACCAAGCGGGTCGGGACCACAAAGGTCGACAAAGTCGAAAGCAGCCATTTCAGTCACGAAGCGGCTTCCGGAGGAAACGCTGGCATCTGCAGCGGTGACTCGGGCGGCCCAGCATTTGCGACCGTTGGTGGAAAAGAAACGGTCATTGGCGTGGCTTCCTACGGCTACAACCCCGAAGTAAACGGTGTTGTTCATTGTGGCGATGGCTATCATGCTCGCTTGGATCTCTCCTGGATCAAATCCGTTTCGGGTGGCGACCTAGCCGTCGATGGTGACGACGCGAGCTGCGCTCAAGCCGACGAGGAAAAGCCGATCGTAAAATTCATCTCGCCGACCGCGGACAGCACGATTCTTGGCAATCCGGCCACGGTTGAACTTAATGTAGAAGCCTTCGACAACGTCGCCGTTTCGAATGTCTTCCTATACGTCGATGGTCAATATACTCGGTCGCTCTATGCTGCCGCTGGCTCAAAGAACTTCACCGCGACCATCACCCTCGATGAAGGCAAGCATAGCCTCGAAGTTGTCGCTCAGGATGCCGCCGACAATCGGAACAGCACTTCCGTTGATGTTGTTGTCAAGGATATCAGCGACACCACGCCTCCTTTGGTTACCATCATAACGCCTATTCAAGGGGCGCTGATGAACGGGGCGGTTCAAGTTCTTGTCGATATCAGCGACGACGTTGCCCTGCAACAGGTCGCACTCTACGCTGACAATGGAAGTTCAGCCCTCGCTTTGGTGCAAACCGGTATTGCGGGAAAATACACGCTCAATGCCAACCTAGAGCCAGGAGCACATATTCTGATCGTTCAGGCCGTCGATGCAGCTGGAAACGTCGCCACGGCTAATGTTCAGGTGCTGATCGATGATTCGGCTTCCTCAGCCATCATCGAGGACGGGGCTACCGCAGGCGGTGTTGGCCAGGTTATCGGCGGATGTTCTGTCAAGGACGGCCCCGTGGCCCCCTTGACCTCGCTCTTCTTCCTCGGTTTCTTGGCCTTGCTGCGCCGCTCCCGTCGCCGCTAATCATTCGTTCAACATAATTTGCGCCGTATCGTCAGCGAGATTGTCGACGTATAGTCTTATGGGAACTAGACACGACGAGGGAACGCAATCGATGCCATCCAAAACAAAACTTCCATCGCTGCTCTTCACGCTGGGATTCGTGTTGTTTTTGGGGGGCGCTTGTACGTCCGTCTCCAATGCTCGAAGTGGATCCACCGGTTCATCCGAAAAAGGCGTGGCTGCACGAGTCAATGCTTCCACTGGATTTTGGCAGCATTGGGGGGACGGCAAGGCCGAGATGAGCGGCTATCGCATCACCACGTCTCGCTATGGCCAGCTCCGCGAAGGTCAACTGGTTTTGATCTACGTGACGGAACCGCACGATAAGCGAAGTTTGATCAAAGACGACCGCGTCGAAAAACCGCATCGGGTGAATATGTTGAAGTTGAATTCAAGCCTGACATTTCGCACGGGCATTTATCCCTATTCCGTGATGATGAGTGTATTTTCGCCGGTAAATGGGAATGGTCGTGAACGATTTGCGCCCGAAAAGATCTCATTCAGCGCCCAGGAATGGTGCGGCCATGTCTATCAGGTTTGGAAACCGAAGCTGAATGGTTTCGCCAACGAGATCCGTTCCTACTTCGCCAGCGAAGGTGATAAGGCCGAAACGATTGGGACGAAACCCCACGCAATCTATGAAGATGCGCTGCTCATTCAATTGCGAGAACTGGATGGACCCTTCAATAAAGGAAAGAACTGGTCGGGAGACCTCGTTCCCTCAATGTGGACCTTTCGCAAAATGCACCAGCCCCCCCAACCGCTTGGCGCTACGATAAATCGGTCAGATACAACCCACGCGGGGAAAGCCGTAACGCTTTTCGAAATCAACTATGGGACGACGCAACGAAAGGTCTACGTGGAAAAGGCCTTCCCGCGTAGGGTTGTCGCCTGGAAGAATAATGACGGGGAAGAAGCTACGTTGCTGAAGACCGCACGCCTGCCGTATTGGATGCTAAACAAGCCGGGCAATGAAAGCTATTTGAAGCAGATCGGACTATAGCGATGTTAGGGAAGTAGGTACTGCTGAACTCGCGTTGGGTTGCAGTAATGCGCAGTCGAATTCTTCGATGAATCGCAAGTTGAGTGCTTCAAAGCCGCCTTTTTCGGCCGCCGAAACATATCCCGTATGGCGTTTGTAATCCCGTTCGACTTCAGCCTTGGGAGCGCCGTTGATACATCTCTGTAAGATGCCGTAAACCATTCCGGAACGGTGCATACCGCCTCCACAATGGAAATAGACATTTCCTCGCGGGGCTTTCCCGCCCGGTCGTAGGATCTCTTCGTTGATAATCCGACCGATGACCTTCATGGCCGCTTCCTTGTTTTTGTCGAAATCTGCGGGTCTTTTAACCAGTTCGCGCCAACGCGCACGAACATTCTTATGGCTGGCGTTCATTCGACGGGCTACCGCCGCTTCTTTATCGATGAACTGATAGAAAGGCATATGACCGCTGTAGAGATTCACAACATGACGAACGCCGCCAACGCGCAAAAGGTCTTGAAAACAGGATGCGGCGTTCTCGGCATCTGTCATGACCCCCGATCGATAAATGACCAGTGGCTTCTTCTTTCCGTCTTCTAGATAACCCAGCCCACGCAGTGCAAGTGCACCAAGGTTTTGAGGCTGGGCAACCTGGTAGAGGAAGCGTACGAGATAGCCGATAACGATCCGCATACCGCCATGAATGTCGGCTTCACTCGCCTGTAGCTTCCATTTCTTAGCGAGTTCTGTCGCGGCGCGGGTGGCCAGTGGGCGAATTTCCTTGCGCCACATTACCGCACTGTTGCAGCGGAGTTTGTCGGCCTCGATTCCCGCTGTGAGCAGCGCAGCGTGGGGTAGAGGAGAGATACGCAACTTGGGTTTAGAAGACGGCCTGGGCTGCTGTTTCGCCTGCCGCGGCGTTTTGCTATCACCCGTTGGGCGACAGGCGCTGAGTAGTGCGAAAAGCGCGACACATGCGAACAGCGTGATATTCAGGCTACGTTGTATGGTGAACGGTTGATTTCGTCTCATAGAGAAAGGCTGGGTGGTGTTCAAATCCGTGTTACCGAAGTGATCGTGACGTCATCGACCGGTACGTCTTTGTTGAAGGATGCTCGTCCTGCGGTTTCCAGAGCCGCGATTTTATCGACGATATCCATTCCTTGAAGGACGGCGCCGAATACGGCGTAGCCATAACCTTCATCGTCTTCGCTGCGGTGGTTTAGAAAATCGTTGTCATCTAGGTTGATGAAGAATTGGGCTGTCGCGCTATTGATGTCTGGCGTTCGTGCCATGGCGATGGAGCCGCGGACATTCTTTAGGCCGTTAGTCGCCTCGTTTTGGATGGGATCATTCATCGGCTTCTTTTGCAGCTCTTTATCGTAGCCACCAGCCTGAATCATGAAGCCCGGGATCACACGATGGAAAAGCGTCCCCTCGTAATGGCCGCTGTCGGCGTACGCGAGGAAGTTCTCCACCGAAATCGGCGCCTTTACCTCATCCAACTCCAAGAGGATCTCACCCATACTGGTGTCGAGCTGTATCTTGACCATCGAATTCTCCTGCACACTTGGAATGCTAGTGCCCTATCATGGCAGAAATAAAGAGCTATCACAACGATGTGAGCGGGCCGCATCTTATGGATCCCCGCAGAATGCAAATATACCGACCAGTCGGTTTTTCTCTTGATCTTTGATTTCAACGGGCTATTCTTAAACTGACTGGTCGGTATATTTTCTTGCATTGGCTACCGGCCGAATATAACGATGGCATAACCGTCAGATAAACAGCGCGTCAGTTGTTTCACGCCACGTTCGAGTCGGTTCAGCAACCCTATGATCACGGGCACGATCAGCGAAAAAGGGGAGGTCGGAATATGGTAAGGCACGAACCCGCCGACGTACGCCGTAGCCAGCTTTTGGAGGCCGCGTATCAAGTGTGCGCGGAGAAGGGCTATCACAACAGCCGAATCGAGGATGTTGTGGCCCGCGCCGGACTTTCCAAGGGAAGCCTCTATCATCATTTCGCAAGCAAAGAACATCTCTTTGTCGCTGTACTCGAGAAGATGATCGACCACGTTCGAGAACAATTTGAACGCGCGCTAGCTGCTGACACCAGCCCGGCTGAAACGATTGTCGCGGTCTTTAGAAATCTCATTGAGCATTTCCGAGGACAGCCCCTCGTGGTGAAGAATATCACCGAACTCTATTTGCTCGGAATGCGCGAACCGCGTTTCGGTGAAGCCATCGCGCAGCACTACGATGTTGCCATCGAAAAAGCAGCCGAGATTGTCCGGCGTGGAATTGCTTTAGGAGAATTTTCAGCGGATCTCGATCCGTCAGCAACCGCACGAGCGCTATTCACCGCGGGCGACGGACTTTTCCTGATGCATGCCCTATTAGACGAAATGGATCAGGGTGAGCGGGCCATTGAAACCTGGCTACAAATAGCGATGAGGGGCCTGAAGCCGCCTCAGACGACCCGCTAAAAACAAGGAGTACAACGAGATGAAAAAGCTCGCATTCATTTTAGGGCTGTTGATATTTGCACGACCAGCAAGCGCAGATGACCTTACAGGTCTTCTACGGCAGGCAGATCTGATCATGCGCGGAAAGACGAGCGGTAGCGTCTTTTCCATGGAGATTCAAACGAAACGATATTCGCGGTCGTTTAAGATGGTGGCGTGGGAAGACAATCGTCGTGGTGACAAGACATTGGTCAAGATTCTGGGCCCGGCGCTATGGCGTGGATTCGGTACATTGAAGGTGGGCGACCAGCTCAAACTCTTCAACCCAAGAACCCACCACGTCACGCTCGTTGGTCAATCCATGCTCGGCGATAGCTGGATGGGAAGTCATTTTTCCAACGACGACCTAGTCAAAGAAACCAAACTGGCCAAGCACTTCAACCATCGGTTGAAAAAGAAATGGCAGGCGAAAACAGCCGACGGCAAGGACGCCACCTTCTACCTGTTGAGCCTTTCTCCGAAGCCACGGGCGCCCGTCGCCTGGGGGCGCATCGACTATCAGCTATGGAGGGCTGGCGATTTGGTGATGCCGGTACGTGCCGATTATTTTCGCAAGGCCAAGGATAAGAAACCCACCCGTTGGATGACCTTTGGGCAAGTCAAGGTGCTCGGTGGCCGAAAGGTACCCACGGAGATGAAAGTTGAATTGGCGAGTAAGCCCGGAGAATACACCAAGATCGTTTACCGCAAACTGAAGTTCAACGTCGAGATCCCTTCCAGCAAGTTTACCGAACAGGCTTTGAGTCACTAATGGCCGCCAATATTACGAAGATTGCCTGGAGAAATTTGGGCAGAAATAGACGGCGAACGCTGATAACGGGCCTCGCGTTAACCGTTGGTACTTCGTTGTGCGTACTTTCGTACGGGCTCATCGACGGTCTTAGCCGGGATCTCGTTCGTTCTTTAACCAGATACGATCTCGGTCATATCCAGGCGCACGAAAAAGAGTACCCTAGGCGCCGGGCTCTCAACCTGACGTTACCCACCCCCCAAAAAACACTAGCTCGTATCGCCTCAACCAAAGGCGTTATCGGCGCCAGTATGCGCGTGTATGGTAATGCGCTGGTCAGCGCCGACCATAAGTCAGAGGGGGCCCAACTTGTCGGCGTAGATCCGAATAGAGAGGTCAAAGTCACTATTCTGCACGAGAGGCTCGTCGATGGACGATACCTCGACGGCGAGCCAACGCCTTGGCCAAAGGGGCAAAAGCTAAGCGAAGGCGAAAAGAAGAAGGACCAGGCGCTTACGGCCCAGGCCGAAGACGACGCGCTCGCTGAGTTGGATGCCTTGCCTTCAATTGGTGAAGAGAAGAAGGCAGCAATCTCGCCAGCGACAGACGCGTCAGCAAACAGACGAGACACGCTTGAACTCGCGCGAAAGATCTCACCCGCCCCTAGCCGATCACCGCGGGTAATCATGGGGCAAGGGTTGGCGAAACGCCTCAAGGTCAAGAAAGGGGATAAGATCTTTGCCATCGGCTATACGGTCGACGGTCTGACCTCAGAGGTCTATTTCGAAGTGGTTGGTATCTATCATACGGGCACCGAACTCTACGATCGCAACCGAATCTACCTGCACATCGCCGACCTTCAACGCTATATGGGCTTGGCTGGTCGGGCTCACGAAATCGCAGCGATCGTCGCCGAATCAGCTCAGGCGAGCAAAATCGCCGGTATCATTCAAGGCCAGGAATCGAATCCCGAGACCACAATTCGTGATTGGGAAACCATTCGGCCGGATATTAAGAATCTCTTAGAACTCAACGAGGCGAGCACCCTGATTACGATATTTATCATCTTCATCGTCGCCACGCTCGGAGTCGTCAACACAATGCTCATGGCGGTTTTCGAACGCACCCGCGAATTTGGCATGCTCAAAGCGTTGGGCATGTCGGGGGGAAGAGTGTTGTGGATGGTGGTTGTCGAAACCACCTTCCTAGTTATTGCCGGGGCGATGGTGGGTACTTTGGTTGGCACGGGGTTCAACCTCTATTTCGCCCACTACGGAATTGAACTTACGTCTCGGGGAGATGGCTTTAGTATGGGAGGCCTGGGAATCGACCCCGTGCTGCGAGCCAAACTGACCTGGCGTGGCGCGATCATGCCAACGGCCGTTCTATCGCTATCCTGCTTTATCGGTTCATTCTACCCCGCTTGGCGCGCTGCGCGTAAGGCTCCAGCCAGCGGTATGCGGGAGGTATAAGATGATTCTTCGCTTGGCATGGAGAGCTATTTGGCGGCGTAAGCGCCGTTCTATCATTACGAGTATCGCCATCGGTTTTGGTTTGGCGATGATGATCTTCTTCGTCGGCATTTCTGACGACAGTCACGCTAGAATGGCCGAAATGGGAATACGCATGGGGTCGGGCCATGTGGTTGTGCAGGGCAAAGGCTATTTGGACGATCCGACCCTCGACCATTTGGTGAGAGACCCCGCAACCGTAACCAAAGCCATCAAGAGCATTCCGGGTGTCCAGTACGTTGCACCGAGAGTGCAAACGACGGGGCTGATTTCCGCGGGCGAGCTGAGTTCGAATATCATGGTCAAAGGCGTGGCACCCGGCGTAGAAGCGCTGGCCTCCGACCTTCCGGCGAAACGAAAACTGATCAAGGGGAAATACCTCCGTAGTCGCGCCCAAATGAAATACGCGAACCTCCCTGCAGACATCTACGTAGGCGTTGACCTAGCGAAGACTCTCAACGTTGAAGTGGGCGATAGGGTCGTGGTTACTGTTTCCCCCAAGGGAAAGGGCCGGCCGGCCTCAGCGGCCTTTATCGTCAGCGGAATCTTTGGGTGTGGTGTCAATGCGATCGATGCTTTCTACGCGGAAGTGCCGATCGATGAACTCCAAACCCTATTGGGAATTGGCGCTGCGCTCACGCAGGTGGCCATCCTGTTGGAGGATACGGAGGATACAGCTGCGGTGACGGCTCAGCTCAAAACGAAGCTGGGCGATGCAGGTCAGGAGTTAGAGATCCTTCCCTGGCAGGAGGCTTTGCGCGAGCTTTATGAGGCTTTGGTTCTCGACGACAACAGTATGTATATGATGATGGCGATCATCTTCATCATCATCGCGCTGGGTATCTTCAACTCCGTGATGATGTCTGTCGTCGAGCGAACCCGAGAATTCGGCGTGATGATGGCCTTGGGGACCGGTGGGCATAAGCTCTTGCGGCTTATCTTGCTGGAGTCGCTACTGCTTGGTTTGGTTGCCGCTTTCTTTGGTCTCGTGGTTGGGCTGCTTTTACACTATTGGGTGGCCAGCGTGGGTATTGATATCGGTTCTATGACCGGAGGCGACTACCAATTCGCAGGTGTGTTGATGGAGGGGCGAATCTACTCACGGCTTAGCGTTGCCATCGTAAGCAAATGGACGGCAGTGGTCGTCGGCATCGTTATACTATCGGCGTTCTATCCCGCCTGGCGAGCAAGCCGGCTTAGGCCAGTGGAGGCAATGCGACATGTCTAGTGATATCATTGTAGAGGCCAAAAACCTCAAGAAGATCTACTTGCAGGGTAGTATCGAAGTACCTGCCCTGCGCGGGCTCGACCTTCAGCTTGAGCGCGGCGCATTTGCCGCCATCGCGGGTTCCTCGGGCTCAGGAAAGACAACTCTGCTAAATTTGGTTGGTGGGCTCGACAGGCCGACGGCTGGTGAGATTACGATCGATGGACAAGGGCTCTCGTCGTTAAGCGGAAAGAAACTGGCAGATCTTCGCTTGCGTCGTATCGGCTTCGTTTTTCAAGCCTACAATCTCCTGCCAATTCTTTCGGCCTACGAGAATGCGGAATACGTCTTGCTGCTGCAGGGAGTCGACCCAGCAGAGCGACGCAAACGCGTGATGGATTTGCTCGCTGCCGTGGGTCTCGAGGGTCTAGAGAATCGCCGGCCATCCGAGCTTTCGGGGGGACAGCAGCAACGGGTTGCCGTTGCCCGGGCGATCGCTGCAGAACCAGCTCTCGTATTGGCCGATGAACCGACCGCCAATCTCGATTCCAAGACCGGTACCGAGCTCATCGAACTGATGCGTAACTTGAATAGGGACCGGGGGGTCACCTTCTTGATTTCATCTCACGATCCGAAAGTAATCGATCGAGTAGACCGGGTTATTCGGCTTGAAGATGGCCAAATCGTGGAAAAGCTGGCGGCGTAGTGCGTTTCCGTTCCAACCATAGTGTCATCCGGGTGCCGACGAGCCGAATTGTCCTGGCGCTGATATTGCTTCTGCTCGTTGTCTCTTCGGGAATCGCTCCGGCCTATGGTTGGGTTCTCTCTGAGGATGAGTTCGAGGAGCGGAGCACTGAGGTTGGCTTGCTATTTAGGAGTTTTGGTTTCGCATTTATCGGGCCAACGCTAGCGCCTCCCTATTCCTTGAGCGATGCGAATCCCTCAGCGTCGGGGATTTTTGATCTTCGTCTCTCTTTTCGCCATCGCACACCTAACCTGAAGATCGTTGTGGAAAGCCAGCTGACGAATACGATTCGTTCACATGGCGATCCCGTCGGTGCGAATCTCGGAACGGGAGTGCCCGCATTGCGTTGGCTACCGCTTCAGTATTCGAGTGATGAGCCGACCCTGGGATTCCGCGTGGGCCTCGACTGGATCTATCTGGCGTATAGTTTCAAGGATATCACCATTACCGTGGGCCGGCAGCCGATTACACTGGGTCGAGGAAAGATCTGGCACCCCATCGATCTCGTCAGCAGTTTTTCGTTGACGGAAGTGGATACGGAATACAAACCGGGTTCGGATGCTATTCGATTCGATTGGGCGGTTGCCGAACGTAGCAACCTGCTTTTGGTTGCGGCGGTAGGTGAGCTCGATGACGATCACGACGCTGAGGTCGAATTGCGCGGATCAGCTTTTCTTTGCCGTTTCCAACAAGGGTTGGGCGATGGTGAATTTGCGCTATCTCTTGGCTACATTCGACGGGACTGGGTTGTCGCGCTAGACGGCGTTTACGATCTAAAACATTTCGATCTCGCGGCGGAGGTAACCCTCACCATTCCCCGTGATAAAAGCCTGACGCCAAACTCTGACGCGCCTGCTGTGGTGGAGGCTTTGTTGAGCGCAACATTCAAACCCCATAGCCGTTTCACGCTGATCACCGAGGTTTACTACAACGGTTTTGGCAGCTTCGACCGCGAAGAGTATTTCGCGCTCTTTTCATCCGAACGATTTTCTATCGGTGAGATGTCTTCTATTGGAAAACTCTACGCAGGCGTCGTGGGAAGCTGGGAAGCGCATGCACTGCTTACCGTAAATACGATGGTCCTGGCCAATCTCGCCGACCCCAGCGGTCTTCTGTCGATCTCCCTAAATTACAGTGTGTCTGGCAACGTCGACGCGATTCTCGGTGGCTATATTCCCATAGGGCGTGTGCCGAATCTAAAGACGTTTATTCCTCGCAGCGAATTTGGGCTCTATCCGTATTTCGTTTTTGCCGAGGTAAAAGTCGCGCTCTAGATGAAGCGGGCGATTGCTATTTGAACATGAGACGCAGTTCCCTGCCGCGTTTGATTCGAATACGTTTGCTTGAACTCTTTTTCTTGGTGGGAACATGGTAGACGTAGACCCGGTGGGTCCCCGCACTCAATCGATGTCTTAGCAGGGGCGTATTCGCCAACGGTCGACCGTCGACGTAAACGGTGCCCCAAGGATTCGCATTCACGCTCAGGCTACCAAAGCCCCGGCTGGGCGGTGGTGTATTTGCCGGATTCGTTTCTCGTACGGCAGCCTTCGTTTCCACGACGGCTTTGGCATTTTCTCGCCTTTCTTCTGATTCTGTTGCTACGGCCGGAGGCGGTTTTGACTTCTTGTCGGGCTGCGTCGTGGCTTCGGCTGTGCGACGATCTTCGGTGGGTGGAGGGGCAGCAGCTTTGCCACCGGCGTCGGCGGTGGCCGCCTTCTTGGGGCTTGCATCAGGCTGAACGGGTGTATCTGGTGCGCTCGCCGACCGCGTGGCCAGCCAAATAATGCCGATAAATGCAGCGCCGACGATACCTCCCAATACAGCTGCCAAGAGTCGGCCGGAGGATCCCGAGAGGGCCCGCGTGGTTTTTGTTCGGTTCTTGAGGGGGGGGAGTGTTGTTGCTTCGTAGGAAAATGCCTCGTCCATCGGCATTGGGTGGCTCGGCGGGACGAATACGTTGGTATTTCGTTCTGTGGGTACGACTTCCTCGAAAGAGGCTACGTCATGACTATCGGCGACGTTTGCTACGGGAATCAGGTCATCCGTTGCCAGGATCTCCAAATCCCTGGTGGCAGCCACCATCGTTCGCGCACCGCTTGCGGCGCTGATCAGAGGTTTGGCTGCCGCGACGCGAGCGGCTGATGGTAGCTGCAGGTCGGTGTCGGTTTCTGTCAGTGGGGTTGGTTCGGCGGGTGGCGCCGGTTCAGCGAAGGGGGGTGATTCTTCGACGAGTTTTGTCGCTTGCAGAGAAAGAGCTCTTCTCACATCGATTTCTATCTCAGTTGGGTCGGTGTCTGACTCGAATGCCGCCATTGCCAATTGGGGATCGTCGATTTCGACTGGGGCAGATGGAGGTAGTGGCGTTGCTCCGCTTGGGTTGGACGGTGCGGAAACTTCGCCTTCGGTGGAACTAAGCGCTTGAGCGATTAGGCTGGTCGCATCGGGTCGATATATTTCCATCGACATCAGTGCTTTGACGGGGGCAGTGTCTTCAGGACCAGAATCGTCGAGGCAGATCGCTACTTGTTCGGAAAGGCGTTGTTCCGGACGATGGACCCGCCCGTCTTGCATCGCCTTGAGGATTTTTCGCAAGTCGTGGGCAAATTCCGCGGCAGATGGATAGCGGCGTTCGGGGTCCTTCTCCAAAGCGCGCAAGGTCGCGACGTCCATCGCCTCCGGCAACTCAGGGCGTCTCATACTGGGCGGTGCCACGCCGGCATTGAGTTGTCGAATCTGGTCGCCGGTACTCGCCGAGCGATAGGGTTGTTTGCCTGTGAGCAACTCGTAAAGAATGGCACCGGCGGCGAAGATATCGACGCGATGATCGATATGGGCCGCGAAAACCTGTTCCGGCGGCATATAACTGAATTTTCCACGAATGTCGCCAACCACGCTGACGTGGCTGGATATTGCCGCTCTGGCTACGCCAAAATCACTCAGCTTCACCTGCCCGTGTCTTGAGATCAGAATATTGTGCGGGCTGACGTCGCGATGAATGATCCCCAATGGGCTGCCGTCTAGGTCCACCTGCGTATGGGCGAATTCGAGTGCGTCGAGTAGAGACGTAACGATGAAGATCGCGATATCGACGGGTAGTGGTTTAGAGATATCGTCGGCGACGCGGACCAAACTTCGAAGATCGAGTCCGTCGACATACTCCATCGCGATATAATAGGTGTCATTGATTTCGCCAAAGTCGAAAACCTGGACGATATTGGGATGCGTCAAGCGTACGGTAATCTTCGCTTCGTCAGCGAGTAGTTCGACGGTTTGGCGATCTTCTGTGCAATGGGGCAGCAGACGTTTGATCGCCAGCATCTTTTCGAAACCGCCGATGCTTGTGGCACGTGCGAGAAAGACCTCAGCCATTCCCCCATAGCCCAGGCGATCTACAAGCGTGTAGCGTCCGAATGGCTCCTGGATGGTCAATACTTGTATCCCATGGATTGAAGGCCCATTATAACGAAAGGTTGAGCCGAATAGGAGTGGCCTTGGCAAAGCTTCTTCACGAGCTCAGGAGATCAATGCATGTCTGCGGCTTTACTCAGAGATCCCCCACCCCCGAAGACTCGAGAGGAGCTTCTCGACCGGGCCCAAGCCCTATCCGGGCTCACGGTGGGGCAACTAGCCGCCCGTCTGAGGACCTCATTGGACGGTGGACCCTTGCGTACCAAGGGGCGGATCGGCGAATTGGTAGAGCGCGCGTTGGGCGCCAGCGCCGGAAATCTCGATCAACCGGACTTTCCCCAGTTGGGAATAGAATTGAAAACGATACCTATGGACGAACTGGGCCGGGTTCGCGAGTCGACTTTTGTCTCCACGATCGACCTGCAAGCGCTACCGAATACGGAGTGGGCATCGTCGCGGGTGAGGCGCAAATTGGCTCGGGTTCTATGGGTTCCCGTGCAAGCCGCGGGAGAGCTCGCATTGGGACAGCGACAAATTGGTCGCGCTCATCTCTGGGAGATGACCGACGAGGAGGAAGCCCTACTCAAGGCGGATTGGCAACAGCTCGCGGGGCGTATTGCCGTTGGCGGCATCGAGGAGATTAGTGCCCATCTGGGAGAGGCGTTGCAGATTCGGCCCAAGGCGGCCAACGCTTCGGTTCAAGTTGAGGTTCACGGGCCCGAGGGTGAATTTCTCAAAACAGGCCCACGGGGTTTCTACCTTCGTGCACGTTTCACCGAGTCTTTACTCTGGCGCCTCAGCGACGAAAGTGGGTAGCATGGCTCTTTTTCCAGGAGCGAAAACGATGACCACAAGTGTTGGTGCTTCCCATATTCTGTTGATGTACGCGGGTTCATCCCGATCGAGTGCGACGCGCAGCAAAGAAGAGGCGGCCGCTGAAATTGCTGCTATCTTGAAAGAGCTACAGGAAGGCGGAGACTTTGCCGCCCTAGCGGGAAAACATTCAGACTGCCCGTCCGGCAAATCCGGCGGTGATCTGGGTACCTTTGGCCGTGGCAATATGGTCAAGGCTTTCGAAGATTCGGCGTTCGGTATGGATGTGGGCGGGATGAGTGATATCGTGGAAACCGATTTCGGTTTTCATATTATCAAACGAACGTCTTAGGGGCCCTTCGAGCCCGTCCCCTGTGTCGGCCTACGCTAGACGACCACTTTGATCAGCAGTGCGCGTTCAATGTTGAGGGGAAATGAAACAGCACCGTCGGCGTAGGTAAAATCCAACTCGCTATCTCGGGTGGATCCGGGTGAAGATCGCCAGACGGACGTTGGTTTTTGCGGCAACCTGAGCCGAGCCGTTACAGAAAGCGTTTCAGGGCTGAAGACTCCGACACCGCTCTGACCCAGACCTTGAATATTGGCGCAGAGAACGTAGAAAACCTCACCTTTGTGGCGAATGTCGAAAACGATATCGTAGTCGCCTTCCTTGATTTCAATCTGCCGGTGACCGTTGATGCGGGCCGCCGAGCGCAGTGCATCGACGAGCAGGGTGCTGTCGGATGAAAAGTAGTCCTGTCCTGCGCGTCCCGGGAAGTAATAGACGAAGCCCTTTTCCAGGGCGAGTGCTTGGGAAAAAGATGTTGTCTGAGGGTCGACACCAAAACGTTTGATCAGCAGTGGGGTGGGGCGCAGCACGCCTTCTTCGGTATAGGTGCCCGCATCTGGGCCAGTGAAAAGTAAACTGCCCCCCGCTTTGACGAACGTTTCCAATGCGGCGACCTGGGCATTCGATATGGCGACCGGGCTGGGACATACGAGCAATTTATATCCCGTGATATTTTTCAGTGACAGTCTCGGACCCGGTATCAGATCGTAGGGCATATTGCCCTTGATCAAGGCCTTGCAGCACCCGCGATAGTCCCCCAGATAAGGCAGCACCTTCGCCGAATCTTGCTCCCGGTCAGACCACCACAGCTCGTCGGTCTTATTCATAGAGGTGTAGAGGCCCACCCCCTTATCTTGGTCGAGAAAATCACGGCTACTCGCCAAATAGATCACGCCCACATCGTTGGTACGCAATGCGTGGTTGACCTCGGCGATATTGCCGATCCACTCAAAGACACGTTTGCGATAATCCGTCCCTACCGTCGTATTCATCAGGGGAATCTTCGCCTCGTAAGGCGTATTGCCGGTAGCGATTGAGAGGGCGGCAACATGTTCCGCATCGTCTTCTTCGACACCGTAACTGAAGATCCAAGAGGGCAGGGGAAACGAACAGCCGCTACCGTGGCGCATCATGATGGCCATGGAAATCCAATCGTCTTTGTCGGCATAACGCATTGCCGTGGCGTCGCTTACCGCGTCGACTTCCCAAACACGGTAGAGACCGCCGTCATCGGTGGCGCTACCATCCAGGCCTTGAATAGTGGCGGCGTTATAGTCCATGGTTACCGTCTCGATGATCACCTCGAAGTCGGTCCGGATTGCCTTAGCACGCGACAGTACGGTCTGTTCAAATTCGCCCATGATCGCATGGCGCCAATGAACCCACCGGCGAAACGTTTCATCTTCCCAATTAACATCTGTGGGCGTTTCCAGACCGGTATCGGCCTTGAACCGCGCTTTACATGTGTCGTTATGGCAGGGCCATTCGCCGACGATATCTGAAAATAGAGGGACGTCTCCCCAGACACCATCGAGGGCCGTACCGGCGAGGAGATTGACCCGGTTCGTAAAATAGTCGACGTAGCCGCTCGTGGGACACATCCACGCGCTCTCTTGTCCTTCCTCGACCCAAAATACACGGCCTCCCCCACCGATGAACATATTGGGCTCGCCCGTGATGCTCGTTTGAACCCATTCGGGGTGGTCCTTGAACATCGTATGTTCGACCTCTTCGGCATTGGACGTGAGCACCTCCAAAGTGGGAAAGTACGCGACGGCACGCATACCCCGTTGATGACACCCCTCAGCGATATGATCGAGAAGCGCCACCTGGCTTTGGTATTGGGCGTCGGTCAAATAGGCGGAAAGCTCCGCATCGACTTCGACAACCGTCACGGCCTGGTCGGCCAAACGGTCGAGCATGACTTTCAGCACACAATCATCGATGCCGCCAAAGACCTCCATGCCGCCAATGGTCGCCTGGCGTAGCCACGTATCGGCCGACTGCAGGCTCCGGTGCGGCGTGTCGGGTTCCATATGGCAGTCGCTGCCCTCGGCGTCGAGCGCACAGTTGGGTAGAAGAATGGCGGCAGCTGTGGAACTGGCGGTAATGCTGAGAAAATCTCGGCGGCTGTAGCGGCGGTGTCGTAAGATACGAGATTTTGACATGGGCTTGATAAAGTATATTACGGCGCGGAGGTCGTGCAAGTCGAGCCCACATGCTAGGCTTTAACGAAGAGTCTTCCTTTCGCTGCGTCCAATCCTTATTTGGCCACCGCGCATATAGTGGATTTCCGTTGCCCAAACCCCGTAGAGACTTAGAGAAATAATCGATGTGCCGTCTACCTTTTGCCTTAATATTGCTCACGAGCTGCACCACTGTCGTAGTGACACCTGATATTGCAGTGGATTCTGCGCTCGTCTTTTCAGACGCGAGTTCCACTGATTTTCTTCAGCCGCCGATCACCGACGCGGCAGTCATCGATAGCCTCGTTCCCGATAGCGCCATGTTACCCACGGAGTTTTCCGTAGGGCAGCCAACGAATTTGACCCCCAATAGTGAAGAAGACGACCAGAATCCACTCTGGTCTCCCGATTCCAAAACGATCATCTTCAACAGCAAGCGTTCCCATGGAAATTTTGATATCTGGAAGATGAATGTTGATGGCTCTTCTCCGTCGGCATTGACCTCACTTTCCAATCACGATGCGGTTCACCTTCCCGGTTCTTCCTGGTGTGCCACGAGTGACCAGATCGTTTTCAGCTCGGATAGCTCGGGCGACGAAAACCTCTGGGTGATGAACTCCGATGGTACGGGGCAAAAGCAAGTCGTCGACACGCCCTACCTCGACCGAGAGCCAACCTGGTCTCCGAACTGTGACCGAATTACCTTTCAATCCGAGCGTGACGGTAATTGGGACATCTATACGGTGAAAGCCGACGGCACGGGACTCGTGAGACTCACCACGGACAGCGCCCACGACTGGGCTCCAAACTGGTCGCCCACCTCCGAATCAATTCTCTTTCAGTCTAAGCGTACCAAGCGGTGGACCCTCTGGACGATCGACGCCGATGGTAGCAACTTGAAACAGGTCAGCGATTCAAAATATGAAAGTACCGATGCAAGCTGGAGACCCGATGGGAAGTATATCGTCTACTCCACCGACCAATCGGCCAACGGGGGCGGGGCACGTATCGCGATTCACGAAATATTGGGGGCAGGCGCGCAGCCTCTGTTGATCACCGAATCGGGTGGAGACTATGACGGTGCGCCCTGCTGGTCTGCCGATAGCAAGCAGGTCGCCTTCGAATCCGATCGTTCTGGCAACCTGGATATCTGGCTGGTCGACCTCTACTAACACTAATATTGGAAACCAAAGCCGGCGAGTATCCGATGGTTGGGAACGGAGAGGATTTCTATTCGGGATTGGGCCAGTTCGAATTCGTATTTAAGGTTGAGATCCAGCCAATCCAGGAGCGAATAGGCGGCCCCGGCTTCCACCTCAAAGGCATACTCATCTTGAACTTGGGCCTCTGTTTCGATGCTACTGCAGTCGCTGCCCGTGCCATCATCCAGGGCAGAACAGGGGGTGCGGTCAAGGTATCTACGATAGATCGCCTGAACCAGGCCATGAAAGTGGAGCTTCTCTTTCCAGCTATAGCTCCCCCCAACACCGAGGATATTGTCGACGTAACTATAGTAGCCCCCATTATCCAAATTGAGGCGTGCGTCGTAGGAAATCTGCAATGTTAGCGATGAGGCGAAAGAAAAACGCAACAGAGCGCCCAAGATTTGTCGCGTCATTCGCAAATCCTCGGCGAGGACGGGGGTTGCAGCCGGTGGTCTCGCCGGATAGTTCTCAAAGAAGCGAGCGGTAAAGTCGTATCGAATGCGTAGGGCTAGCCAATCCTCCAGCGGCATAGACAGCGCTATGGTTCCGCCGGCGTCATAGAGGCGATAGTCGGGTTCGCCACCGGAAAGGTTCCGCATGAAGTTAACCTGTTTGACCCGGAAATAGGGGCCAACGAGGATCTGTGTGGCTTTTCCGAGACGAATCTCCAACGCGGGTTTGAACATGGAGCTAATGGCGAGGAAGCGAATGGCTCCAGATGAAAGATACTCCGTGGAAAAACCGACGTCATCGTTGGTCGGCGTTATAATCTCGTGGTGTACGGGGGGGCTCTTCGAACGTTCAAAGAAAGTGACCGTTGCAAGCCGGATAGCCAGTCGGCTTCCGATCGCATATCGCAACACCAAAGGGAGCTCTGCGGCGACTTCGGTGAGGCTCGCATCGGCCATGGGGATACGAACCAGGGCGTAGAGTTCCGTCGAGAGGGATAGTTTCTCCCGCCGATGGAGTTCGAATTCGACACCCGCTTCCAATCCCCATATGGCAGAAGCAACGGTACTTCGGGTATCGACCTGATAGTTCGATTCTAAGCCGAATCCTGTAGTTGCGCTGAGCGAAAACGCGTAGTCTTTACCTTCGAAAATCCCTTCTCTGTCGCTGGGCTTTTTCTGGTGCCGGCTTAAGGCGAGATTATTTGCGGTCGTGCGCGCCTGCGCCTCTTCGGGGGCTATTGACGCCAAACCGAATGCGAACAGGCACCCAACGATGCGCTCAATTCGGCGACGAGACTTCGATGAAGGCGATGTCATTTGCTGAAGCCGATTAGCATCATGGAATCCACCTCAACCTTAACGGAGATGATCCGGCCTTGTCGACGGAATTTCAGCGCTTTTTCCTCTCCCAGGAAAGGCAGCGCAAACGCGCGCTTTACCGTTAGTGGTGCCATGAGTTTCAGCGTAACCGTGTTGCTATCGGGCCGAAGGTTCACCAGCCGAACCTGAACCTCTTCCCCTCTTCTGACCAGGTTTGCGATTACGCCCCGACCTTCGATTGCAAGTGGGCTTTCCCCCACGTGGTCCAATAGCTTCGACGCCTTGATGGGCTCTAGACCCTTGAAGCTCATTCCCCAGCCAACGGTCTTCCCTTGCCGTTTCATAACCCCTTGCTTCGCGACGCCACTCAGCCGCGACACGCCGGGGAGAACCAGAAGATCCCCCCGCGGGATTTCATCAACACGCCCCTCGGCCACGACGCGATAGGGAATGCCCGCTTCTAGCAGATCTCGCTGCGTCTCCATCAATGCTTTGAAATGGGTCGTGGAATACCGCCGACTAGTCGCCGAATAGAGCAGCACCAGCCGAGACAACTGTCGGCTGCGCCCGAAGCGGTGTTGAAATTTGGCGAACCAGGAAAAGAGCTTCCTACGCCATGAAAGGCTCACACTCGTATCGTTCATCTCGGGCGCCTTCGTCTCCCAAAACGATGCATCGAAAGCTAGATGCATTGCGGCGGCCCGTTGGGATTGGCTCGTATCATGCGCATATGACAGAACCCACGTGGCGCGTTCTTGGTCGAGGCCGCGATAGAGGGCAAGCGCCGCTGCAAGCCTCAACTGGTCGGCGTAGCTGTATGGCTTCTTATCGAATTGTTTGGCTGAATTCTCATGAGCGACAACGTCGACGGCGTCCTTCAGCAGCGAGAATTCGAAGCCTGTTTGCCTCGGACCGTCTTCTTCGATGCCGGGATATTCCTCCACGATAAGGCGGGATCGACTGTTGATTTTGCGCATCGATAGACGAATTTGGCGCAGAAACTCGACGAGTTTTTCGCTTCGCCAACGGAGCCAGCGGGGGGTCGCCTTTTCGCTATTCTTCAAGCGGCGAGGGATCTGCATGCCGGTTTCTTGGTGGAACTTCTTCTGACAATGCTGGCACCGGCAGGTGATGTGTTTATCCTGCCAACGAAAATAGCTCACATCGAGGAATACCATTTCCACGCCGGCCCCAACGGCATCGGTGATCTTGCTCAAAAACGTCTGCCGCCAGGGGGAATTGGGACACGTCCAAACAACCTGGTCACCGCTGCGATTCCAAAACTCAGAAGGTAGGAATTTACTCTTGATCCAGGGCTTTCCTTTCAACGTGCGTTGCGCCCATGGTCTAACCGTACGAGTGAAGCCCTTCTGGGATTTTTCTTTGCCACGATTGCGAATCTCAAAAGTGGGGAAGTAGAATGCGGTTTCGATCTTTTCTCTCTTCGCTGCGGCCACGGCGCGTGAAATAACTTGAATGAAGGGCTTCTTCTTTCTATACGCTCGCCAGAGTTCGGTCAGACCCGTATCAATAATCAGGCGATGGGCACCATATCGATGCTTCCGAATTGTCCGGGTGATAGACTTTGCAGACTGAGGGGGCCAAAGCCCCACAGCGCTGAGCATCTGCACGGAACTCCGCTTTTGGGTTGCGGCTGGCAGCGGCATGGCGACGAGTGTCCTTGCTCGCCGCCTCGTATTCCCGAATGAGATTTGACTTTCCTTCTGGATGGGGATGACAAAGGCAACCGATGAATCGCCCTTTTTCGCTCGTCCGCTGACAGTGATGGGCGTACCCATCTCTACGAACTTCCACAAGTTCGCTTTGAGCCGAGAGGGTATATCCACACCCACAACGCGGGACCCTTCCTTGATTTCCAAGTAGAGATTATTCCGTTCTTCGATGTAGCTAATACGGCCCTTTACCTCGACAATTCCGAGCGGAGGCGCCGTACGGCATTGCCCCGGCTGAATGAAGCTGCCGCCGCCCAGGGCGAATCCGAGAAGCAATATGGCTAGGGAATGGAGGTTATGGTTCATTGGACTTAAGCTTTAGACTTCCGTGGCCTCCCGGGCAGGGATGGTAGCGACCGTACATTCCGGTTGGTTGGCTTCGGTCGATCCCCGTTGCCCAACGCTGGCCGACGATCTTTCGCCGTGCGAACGTAATATACTCCAAATTATGGATGCGCCAGTAGAGTGTCACACTTGATGTGAGCAAGGCGATGAAGCAAGCGACGGCAAATCCGAGCCCATAGAAGGGAAACCCCAGCTGTATCGACAGCAGGGTAAACCCAGAAATCAAGGCTAGGAAAAGGCCCGCGAGAAACAACACCGTGCCCCTGAGATCAAAATAGAGCAACACGATAAAGATGAAGAGCATCAACACCTGCTGAAATGCACCGATCAGCGCGTAGCGGAAGGTCGCCGTTTGGCTGTAAGGCAGGCCTACGGCCATTAGAATGTCGTCGCCGAAAAAGACCAATAGTGCAGTGATGAGTCCCTGTATCTTTAGCAGGTCGGTAAAGGAACGCTTGAGGGCGTCGATCATCGTCTGCTTTGACTGAAGAATGCGGGCGTAGGGACGCCGAAAGAAAATATCGTCGTAATAGCGTTTGTAGGTGTCGGCGAAATCGGTTTCCGTTCGAGCCAAGAAGATGGCCATCGATGGAATCGTCGCCGCAAAGGCCAAAAACATCGAGCTGTCATAGTGGTTGTAGGTGGGAAACCGCCCGGCCGTAATCAACCCGCGTTCGGAAAGTCCAAAGATGAATTTATCGATCCAAATCGCGAGATTGTAGAAGAAACCGATACCGATCAGCGACGGATACTGTTTGATGTAGGAGATAAAGGACCAGTCCCAGCGCCGTGGAATGCCGTATTCCACAAATACCTTGATCGTCAATATGGCGAAGGCGACGGCTTGCCCAACTCCGAAGCCAAACATATACCCGACAACGCCAAAGCGTTGGCCCCATAGTAAGCCGGCACCCACGCTGATCAGTGCGCTAAGAGCGAAGGCGAGCACAATCGTCTTATAGTCACGTGATGCCGAAAGGAATATCATCGCCTGCCAAATCAACGAGACCAGCAAGAAAGTCATCGTCGCAGCGAAGCGGTATGCGGGCGACAAAGGTGTGCCGTGAAGCACGCCGATGGCCATGGGCAACTGGGTGGCCAGAGTTAGCAGGATCACCGGTACGAAGGTTTCAGAAAGTGCCCTGCGACTTCCCTGGTAGAGCGCATCCGCGAGATAACGCGTGACCAACATCTGGGTCAAACCCGTACCAACCAGAGAGCCCGCATAGATATAAACGATGGTAGAGGCAAAGAGTTGGCGTTGTTCAAAACCAAGAAACGCGATCGTATAGATCGCTAAGAATGCGAGGCTGATAACCGACATGAGCCAAGGCCCCGAACTGATCACCGTGGCGTAGAAATATCCCTTCACCATGCTGGTGTAGGTATCTTTCGCTAGGATTCGTCTTAGTTCGAAGCCTATACCCGCCATCTATTGCTCCACACGAAGCCAGTCGAGGTAAATTTTCTGATAGCGTTCGATTACTTTATCTTGCCGGTAGTACTCTTCGATGCGCTTGAACCCCGAGTGAATCATTTCCTGTCGCAAGGTTTCGTCGGTCAATAGTTTGGCCATCGCTTCGCCGGTTTCAGCCGGTTTTCCAATATTTGTGATGATTCCACTTGGCCCCAACGCCTTATCTTCTTCCGTTCGTCCTAGAAGCAGTTCGGAACAGCTTCCTACGTTAGTTGAGATACTCGGCACGCCGGTGCAGGACGCTTCCAAAATGGTCAGGGGCTGTCCTTCGCTGATCGAGGTGAGCACAAAGATATCAAGTTTGGGATAGTATTCGCGTACATTCACACGACCGTAAAATTTGATCTTCTCCTGCATGCCCAGGAGCTCTACGAGGTCGGCGCATTCCTTATAGTATTGTTCGTCTTCATCCGTGGGGCCGAGAATCAGGAATTCGACGTTGTCGACCTTATCCGCACATAGCTTGCAGGCCTTGATAAAGCATTTAACATCTTTGATCGGCACGACCCGGCCTACAAAGCCAATGCGGCGTATGCCGTCGTTGGGGCGGGGACTATCGCGCAAGGGGCCGAACACGTTCATCTTGACCCCATTAGGGATGATTTCGAGTTTTTCGGGCTTAGCCCCAAATTCAATTTGCAGATCGCGGTTCCCTCCATAGAGGGTATAGATCATGTCACAGTAGTCGTAGCAAAGTTGCCCCAGCACCAAGAAGTTGTCGATCCAAATTTCCTTTAGCACCCCTGGCGTCGTCTTAACGGTGACGATTTTCTCGGGTTCGGTGTAGATCCAATCGGCACGATTGATTTCGATTTTCCGTTCTTTTACGTAGATTCCATGTTCGGTGAGAATCAGTGGTTTTCCCGTGCGCTTCTTCGCCAACACGCCGGCGAGTCCTGCGTATCCGGTGCTCACCAGGTGGTAAAGCCTCGCTGGTGGAATTTCGGCGTTCAGTATTTGGAAGATCGGCATATGCACCGCACGCCACGTCCAGAAATAGTCGATGAAGGAAGTTTCTGCGGCGCGCTCACCGTAGGCATCAAGGAGTTTATGCCAGGAGCGTTTGGAAAGTAGCAGGTCTTCTGTATTCAGTATTCGGCTTGCAGGACACGCATAGCCGTCGAGAACCTTGTCGAAGAAATCCTTCTTGTAGTCCATTGGCTGGTCATGGAAATCGTCTATCGCTTGCCACATTTCTTCTTTGCTGGCGCGATTGCGCTTTGGGCATTTGTCGCGATGGACAACCGGTTCGTGAACGATACATTCGAGGAAACTAATAACGTTGTCCGGCATTGTGTAGCGGGACTTAACATTTGGGTCTCGACTTCCCGAGATGTGTAGCAGGGAGAAGGTCAAGTCGGGCATACCCTCTATGAGTTCATGGACCCACGTTGAAACGCCGCCGGTCACGAAGGGATACGTTCCTTCGAGAATTAGGCATACATCGGCCTCTTCGATAGCGGTGGATTTGCTAATAGGCATCGTTTCCCCGCTCGGACCAGTACGTCAGCGCCTCGCGATGCTCTTCGTTTAGGTCTTCGTGTTGAAGAAGGTTCCGTGTCAAAGCGCGCAGCCGGGCAAAATTATTCGAACGGTAGGCGATGTTGGCTAGTGAGAGTTGTGCCTGGTATTCGAATTGTGGATCCTCGGCGGCGGTTTGGAGAGCTGCGCGGGCATCTGCCAGCGCGTCAAGCTTGAGCGCGCAAAGGCCGATCTTCATTGCTGTCTCGCCAGGCGCGCGTTGCCCCTTGGTGATAGATTGCTGCAGGTGTACTACGGCGTTGCGATAAAGATGTTCTTGGATCGACGATTCCTCCATATCCAATTCCGCATATTCAAAATAGATGCCGCCCAGTTTGCCGTGGTTTTCTTCGGAGGGATCTTCTTCAATGACACGCGTCATCTCTCCTATCTTCTGAGAGTGTTTCTGGGCGATGCCCGCCAAGGCTTCCACCGCGTGAAAGCGAACCTCGAAGAGCGTATTCTGGAGGGACAGCCCTAGCATCTCCACTGCCTGGCGATTCTCCATTTTTCGCAGGGCATTTACTGCACCCAAGCGCTTTTCCTTCTCGCTATCTTTCAGGGCATCACCGATCGCCTCAATATTGGGGCCGGCGGCCTGTTGGTCGGCCTCGCGAGCCAATTCTCCCTCGGCGCTCATTTTTCTTTCTTCAGCGGGAGAAAGGGTTGTTTCGAGCGTATTCGTGGGCGTATTGGGCGGTCTAATGGTCAACACGGAAATGATCAACAAGCCGACCAAGGGGAGAAGAAGCGCCAGGACCAAAGCCAATTTCCAGGCGCTCTGAGCTAGCGTGGGAGACCGCTGCATTCGTAGTCGGAACAATTCGGCGGCGAGCACACTGGAAAATAGATGCAAGCCCAGCAGGGCCGCAAGCAGAGACCAGGAAAGAGGGAGGGGCGCTGTCAACAGTTGCGACAGGCCGAATATAGCCGCCGCGAGAGCGAAGGGAACGCCGCTAACGGCGATGATACTATTTACCCTTTGGCTCATTACCCTGGCTTACGACGTAGTGGTCTATTTCGGCGAGCAGACGGGTCAAGGATGCATTGCCTCGATGGTCCGCTGCCTGCAGTTCTCTCGTGAGCATCGATCTCATAGCGGGAGCGTGAGGCATGGAACCCAAGTCGACAACGACTTGTTGACTGGGTTGAGCGCCTTCCGTCCCATAAGACTCGATTTCCGAATCAGCTTGGTTGAGCAGATCATGCAGTTTGCTGGCGGGAGTCTTGCCGAGCATCCGCAGTCCCGCGGACGGCGGGTCGACGTCTTGGGCGATGGTGTTGCTGTCGAGGAGTGCATCCTCATGCGCCGAATCCATTTGCGGAACCTTCATCGACTCGCCCATGGAGGTCTGCATCTCCGTGGGTGAGGTATCGCGCTTAATGCGCCCGGCTTCGGGATCTGCACTATTCAGGGCTGCGAGATTCTGCTGCCGGCGATATTCGGAAGGTAGCTCAGAGTATTGTCCGACGCGTTGTAAACAGTCGGCGGCCCAGTTGATGACCACCTCGAAGAGGCGAATGGCAGCCGGGTTGAAACGCATAAAATCCAACTCATCGACGACGAGAATCGCGTCAATATCTCCATTGGTGGGGCCAAGGGGGCCGCATAGTTTTAAGCCAGGATTTTCAACACCTGCGTCGGCCAGGTCGCGGAGAGAGACGGGGCGTCGTTCATCCAGCAGTTTCTGGCGCAGATAGTCGTTGAGTGGAAAGGCCGCGCCTTCCTCTCTGTGCCCGTTGCGGCTATGCAATAAAGCGATGTCGTCGTGGAATGCGTAAACGGAAACGCGCTCGGCCTTGATGATTTCAACGACCAATTCGGTTAAGGCCACGTAGACTTCGTCGTGGTCTAGTGAGTTAAGTTTCTTTGCGTATTTGTAGAGGATGGGCAGCGTATCCGTGGCATTAATGACGCGGTTCGCAAGCTCTTCGTTCACGTCGCTGAGTTCGTCTTGTTTCTGTTGGATCTCGCGATGCTGCTGTCGTAGCGCTGCCAAGCGTTCTTCGGTTTTGGCTTGCCTGTCTCGTAATCGTTGAACCAACATGCCAACAATGACGCCGACGGTGATAAAGAGCACTGGGTTCTTGGCATAGGCGAAAAGGGTTAGGTCGCGAATGGTCAGCAGGTTGAGTTTGGTGGCCACAATGGTGCAAAACGTGGCGCTGCAAAGTAGGGAAGAGAAGAGCCCTGCACGAAACCCATAGCGGCCGGCCATGAGTAGGACGACGATCCAGTAGGGGTTGGGTTCTATGCCGAGAAAACCGGGTTGTGCCGGAAATGCGCCGAGGTTGATGGCGGCGAAGAAGAGTACGAGTATCAGCGTTTCCCAAACATAAGCATGGGTGCGAATTTGCCTTTTCCACCACGATGGGTGGGCAACGATTCCCGTTCTTTGGCTGGTAAGCGGGCGCGAGTTCTGCTGCTCCGAAGCCATTAGAAGTCCTCCGCTCGAAGTCGGACATCGTGGAGCATGCTGTCCAAACCGTGTCTCCACTTTCTGAGCTGGCGTTCCCGCTTCTTCTCCTTTTCTCCCTCCGCCCGTTCTTCTGCCAGGGCTGCCTCTTCTTCCTTTTTGATGCGTAGCTGAAGAGACTGGGCCCATTTGCTTTGAGGGTCGATCGTGAGCCACGAGCGTAGCAACGCCTTGGACGACTCTTGTTGATCGGCGTCCAAAAGATGGTTGGCCAGCTCGCGATTGAGTTCTTCGTGTTTGCGATACTTTCGCTGCAACGGCTTTAGGATGGCGATAGCGTGCTTCAATTGGTTGAGGCTGGCGTACGCTCCGGCGAGGCCTAGGGCATAGTTGATATTCGTGGGATCTTTTTGTGCCAGAACGCGAAAATGCGGCAGAGCGAGCTTGAACTGAGTATTGGTCTCGTATTGTTCGGCGAGGGTCAAACGTATCTCGGGATCTTCGGGAGAAGCCTTCAGCGCCTCCTTCAGTAAGGGGATCGCCTTCTTGGGTTGTTCCGTCTCCACATAGGCGTCGATGAGCAGCGCTGTTTGATCTTTCGCGGACTTATGGTTGACGAGATAGGCCTCCAAAGGAGCTATGGCTTCTTTATGGCGTTTGTATTCCATCAACGCAGTTGCCCACCACAGTTGGTATTGTGCGTTGTCAGGCGTTGCGGCATAGAGCGTTTGAGAAACGGTCAGGAGTTCTGCAAAGGCCTCCAGTTCAAAAGCCAGTCGACCGATTTGATGTTGGTATTGGGGATTTTGTGGGTCCTTCTTCAAAAGCCCCTGCCAGGTGGCGAGGGCCTGATGCAAATTGTCTTTATCTTCGTAGAGTCTTGCGAGGGCTTCGTCGAGTTTGCGGTTGACATCGGTTCCCGCGGCCTTGGCTGCGGCTGGAGGTATCGTCAGCCGGGGGCCAGCCACGACAAGGCCGCATATCAGCACCATTAGGGCTGACCTAGCGGGTCGTTTTATCTGGTGGCAGTCCCAACTCATGCTTTCTCTTGCTTCCGTTTGACGTACGATATCCTGTTTCCCCTCGTCTATCGATACGTAATAGGCGTTTTACCCGTTGCTGAGCTAGTTCGGCCAGTTCGGGAAGGCCCGCGCGCATCGCGAGACGCGCGATTTCTCGCCAGCTGCTCAGGTCTTTGGCGTTTTGACCCACGAGGCGGCGATATGCAGCGATCGCTGCCGAGTCGTTACCCATATTTGCATACGTGCGGGCGAGGCGTCGTAGTAGCCGCTTATCCGTGGGGCGTAGACGCGAAATCGCCTGCAGTTGGGCGACCGCCTTCTTTTCCATGTCGTTGTAGCCATAGAGTTTCGCCAATCGTTGACGAAGTACGATGCTTTTCTTGTCGGAAGCTAGGAGTCGTTCCAATTCCTTGATGGCTTGGCGTTCGTCACCACTATCCTCCAGGACGGTGGCGAGTCGTAATCTAAGTTTTTTGTCTGCTGGCCGTGATTTCAGGAGTTTGCGTAGCATCGAAATGGCCATGGGCGCGTTGTCGTTCCAATCGTATAGATCGGCGAGCGTTTTCAACGCGGCCTGGTCGTTTGGCTTAAGCGTGAGTACCCTCTGGTAAGACTGTATCGCATCGGCGGGCCGGTCTACCCAAGAGTAGGCGTCGCCCAATTTACGATGCGCTTCTACGCCATTGGGCTGGGCCTTGGCGAGGGCCTCGTAGCTTTTGATCATCTCCGCAGTTTTGCCCATTGAGCCATAGACATCTGCGAGCTGGGTCCGCAGGTTTTTGTCGGCTGGGGCTGCGGCGATCCATCTTTCATAGAGCCTGATGATTCCTTGCTGGTCTTTGGCTTTGGTGAGCTGGTCTAGCGCATCTTCTCGGTAGCTCCTGTTGGCAGGCTCAAACCGGAGCAAGCGGATAAATGCGGCAGCTGCTTTGTTGGGTTGGTTGGTCTTTTGATAGAGCTCGGCCAGCAAGATAAGCGTATTTCTGTCTTGCGGCTGTCGTTCGCTAGCACGTTTCGCTACCGCAATCGCTTCACGGTCTCGTCCCCTGTAGAGCAAAATGTCGAGGAGTTCTTGCCTTTCGTTTGTTGCATCGGGGGCGAGTTCCGTCAGGGATTTGAGAGTCGCAATGGCCTTTTCTTCCTCGGAGAACCAACGATAATAGCTGAGTAACCGCTTGTGTAATGTTTCGCTGTTCGGAGAGAGCGCAAGCAGCTTTTCCGTTTGCCGCATCACGCCCTTGATATCGTTGACGCTGTGGTAGAGGTGGCTGAGTTCGCGATGAATCCGTTTGTTTTTCGGGAGCAAAAGCGCGACTTCTTCGTAGCGGCGAATTGCAGGTAACGGATGCCCGCGCGTGAGGGAGAGATGCGCCAATCGAAGTCGAATACGATAGTTCTTGGGTTGGTTATCTGCGAGGGTGCCATAGGCGATGAGCGCTTTGTCTGGCTGTCCGTCGGTTTCGTACATGCGGCCGAGGGAGGCCTGGTCCGGAAAGACGAGGACGAGGCTGCCGGCCAGCACGCCGAAGACCGCTAGCAGAAAGGCTGTTTCGCGTAGCACGTTCGTCAATTTCCCGCAGCCTTGACTATCGTGACGTGAATCTCTTTGCCATTGATATCACCGCTCCATTTAAGGCGGCCGTTCTTATCGGAGCTGACGGTATTTTTCAGCGTGTCACCTTGAGGCGTTTTCGCCGAAATATCGTAGCGTGTCTGCGGAACCATATTGGCCCAAGATAGCATTTTCTTGCCGTAGCCCCGGAGTTTAAGCTGGATTCCCTTTTTGCCGATCGTCACTGCGTCGACATAGCTGGTTGCACGAACCAAATAGGGCTGTTTGGGGGGTGTTGGTGTGAGTACGATGAGGTGCTCATGGCTGTCATCGAGATGTACATAGGTAACGTTCTTTTTCTTCAAGATTTGATAGCCCAGTACACCCTTGCTGCGTTCGAGGTCCAGATGCCGGTCGTTGAAGTCAAAGCGAATCGTCCGGGCGTAGCCGCTGTTGAGCACCCGCCAAGCGACTAAAGTTGCCTTGCGATTCGGAGCCGGTAGCTGGACTTTCTCGATACGCATGTCAGCGAAGTCGCGCACGATATCGATATATTCACTCGCCCATAGGGGCGTGGGCTCTTGCTCCAATACCCAATTCAGAATATTTCGCATAGCTGCCATGGCGCTGGGCTTCTGGGAAATATAGAAATGGTAATAGACGTTCATCGGGTAGAGACGGCGTGGTTCCCCCGTTCTCTCTAGGGTTTGGATCAGATTGGCCCACCGGTGATAAGGGGGGGTCCATTCTTCGGTGAGAATGAAGTCGTTTGGTCCACTGGTATAATACTGAAGATAGGCGCCGACTTTGTGGATGGGGGGGACAAGGTGTAGATACGAAGGGAATTGGCCATCCATGATCGGATCCCCTCCATTGAGATTATAGACACCCTCGCGGTAGGTGATGGAAAGCTGCTCTTCATCGGGGTTGCACCAGCCCGTCCACAACATCACCATGACGGGTTTTCCGGGGGGGCTGATTTCGGCGTTGATATATTTTATAGAGTAGGCGATTTCCTTTTCGGCGTTCATCGAATACCCTGGAACGTCCCAGGAGACGATCGCCTTGTTGTAGGCGCGCCAGTTCATCGGATGTGCGAATCCATGACTGGCAACCTCGACATTCGGCAGTTTTGCAATACGCCGCGCGGTTTCGAGCAAATGGGGACTGCCCCTTCCCTTCGGCGGGGGTTCGATTCCGGCGACGACAAAGGAAACCGTTACCGGCAAATCGTAGGCTTTGAGAATATGCTTACGGGTGTAGTCGCCGCAGGTGGACTGTCGATCTATTTCAGAAATAGAGGGCAAACCGTCGCCGTCTATATGGCTATAAAATACGCGAGACCCGTTGATGGTGGTGAAATCCGGTCTGGGGCTTCGTTGCAGTCCGAGTGCTTCGCTAAAGAAGAAAAAGGGATTGATTCGCCATTGCATGACGAAATTGATACCCAGTCGGCTTTCGGTAATGGCGTAGCCCGGCGCGACGTATCCCCCGGTAGAGCTGGTAACGACCATATCGCTTTCGCTTTGTGGCCTGTCCTTTCGTCGTAGACGCAGCCACGCCTTTCCATGGGGATCGACGAGCTTTTGTTCCTCGAAATACTCCAGCATGAGCGGAAGGGGGCGTTCGAAGGCGACCATTTCCTTCTTCTGATAGGTGATTTCGATTTGGTCGGGATCATCGGAGAAGTTCCCTCGAAAATTGAGGCCCAACGCCGCATAAGCTTCACGAATTAGGTTCGGTGGCGTCTTGCGGCCCTTTTCATCTTCGCTGGCACCGAATCCATCCAGCGTTATAACCTTGCGGCCCGCTTTGGTCTGACGCACCAGCCATCGCAAATAGTCGCTCGCGTTCTTTACCTTTTGACCAGCGAACCACGCCACCACGCCGCGATATTTCTTCATCTCGTTGTCATCGAGGAGTTTGGCGTTTACGTCCCTGAGGTCGACCGTAATTCCAAGGTGATTGAGAATGAGTTCGGCTTTGAGGTGTGCGTGATTTACTTCTTCGTGGGTGACGCCTTCTTCCGCCTTATCCAGCGGGGTATCGAGGCTATTGTACAGGGCCAAGACGCGGCGGTTGAATTCGTGCGGTAGGATGGCTTTGCCAACCGCGGGATCTAGAGGGCGAATAAAACTCTGGGTGGCGGCCACGCGTTGGCGTTTCTGTTGGTTCTCAATAGCCTTCTCGATTACTTGGGCGCGTTGGCTGCGCAAGCCGCCGCTAAAGAAGTAGATTCCCGCGCCCACGCCACCGGCCAGACCGACCAATATGAGGAGGATACGCCCAATAGGCCGGCGGGGCACTGCGCTATGGATAGCGGTGGGCAACGATTCCCTCTATCTATCCTCGAAATCAGCCGTATTTGCTGAGGGCGGCAGCGGCGATTTTGGCCAATTCCACAATGACGGAAAGAGATTCTTGATCGTAGGCCCCATCCGTCTCGGCGAAGCAGCAAAGCAGCCCCAAGTTGATCTCATCGTGTTGCACGGGAACAAAAAGTCCCGAGCGAAAACGTGGTTCGTAGTGTTGCATCAGTTCGGCGCCAAAGATCTCCGGAGCCGTAATTTGGCCAAGCAGGGCGCGCCCGATATTCTTGGCGGTCTCGAGATGGAGGTGGTCGTCACCAAAAAAATTAATTCGCCAATCGTCATCCACCTTGATCAGCATGATTCCAGAGCGAACCGTGACGAGTCGGTGTACGACGTTGGTGAGGAGTTTAGTGACCTCGGGCCCGTCCTTGGCCAGAAGGCAACGCAAACTAACCTGGTAGAGCACGGCGAGAATGCTTCGCTGCTGTTCCAACTCTTCTACCGACGGCGCCCCCGTCGGTACCTCATCGAGCGGAATATCATTTACACCTTCGGCGTAGGTCGACTGTTGTTGTTCAAAATCCGCATCCGAAAAGACGGGCGCACTTACGGCTACGCCGCGTTTCGTATGAAGTTTGGGGGGCGCGGGTCGTTCCCATTCTGGGGCTCGCATATCATCGGCGGTGAGAAAGGCAGGATCGCTGACCTCGTACATTTCCCGGTCCATCACCAGCCGAAAACCCAGCACAGGCGAAATATGGATCTGATCCCCAGGGCTCAACGCCTCCGGCTGACCGATTCGCTCGCCATTGAGAAAGGTGCCATTTCCGCTGCCGAGATCTGCGAGGAAAACACCCTTCGCATCTACCGTGATCGTGCTGTGGTAGCGAGAAACCCGAGCATTGTTAAGAACTAAGAGGTTGTCATTCGCCCGCCCGATGGTCGTCGTACCCTGGGCCAATGCGATCGGCACGGTCGTTTGAGTCGTATCCGTGGCCCCATCGGTCGTCAGGGGCACGAGTTTCGCGCTTGCGCCGCCCGAAGGTGCGAGGTGCCCGAGAGCAGGAATCTGGTGGATCAGCGAAGGTCTTTGAGCCATTTTCGTTGCTCATTCTAGCTTTTTCTAAGTCGCCAAGCCCAGTTTTTCTGGGTGCCCCAATCATACCACCTCAGACCCGACGCCGCTGCATTCCCCACACCCTTTCTTCGCCGCTTCCGACACTCGCAGGCCCCATGATTCTCCCCATAATATACCTCGTTTATCAAAATGAGCGGCTACGTTGTCAGGGGCCGCCGCGTTTGGTCCGGCCTCGGCTACTCCAGTCACCTCATATCCGAAAATCGGAGAGGCCTTAGTTGCACTGCAACTTGGGTTGCCGCGCTGCGTTGTTGTAACCACTGCGCTTTGCCATCCGGTCAGCTGGCACGCATCTTGAGTAGGACCTGTCCGATATTCGGAGTTAGGCCCGAATATCGGAAGGGTCATTCATGAGATTTCGAAGAGCACTGGGCCAAATGGTCCGGAACGGTATTCTTGCGTCCTCGCTGCGGCCGCTCTGTATCCTCATTCTGAGTACGGGCTGTCAGGCGGTTTCCCCCGCCGATTTCGATCTAAGGGCGAATGAGGGCAAAGGAGACATCGCTTCACTCGTCTTGCCCGTCGAGCTCAAGGCGGCTACCGACACTGAGCCTGCCGCGACCACCCTGCGCATACGTTCCGCCAAAGGGTTGAGGCTGTCGGTGATTCCAAAGGAGAACGCTCTAGCTGCTGAAGGCACCGCGCCGCCCGAGCCAAGGCTTCGCATCGATGTTCGCCGCGGGGATGAGCGTTGGCAGAGTCTGTCGCTTTCCTCGCCGAAGCTGATCGTAGAATCGAGCGGCGACGATGTCGTCGCCTATGAAATTACGATTCTGAATTTGATCGCAACGTCGGCTTCCCTTCGTTTGGAGGTTTCAGAGGCTGGTGAAATCAAACCCTCGATGGAGGTGATTTTCAATCAGCCCGATTGTGACGATGGATGCGCTGATAAGTCCGGTGGTCTCAGGCAGGCCATTGTCGACTCCATTCGATGGACCCAGAAGACGCTTGAAGTTGCGGTATATGGGATCGGTGATCCTGCCATCGTGGGAGCCATCTGCGATGTAGCAAAGGGCGGCGCCGAAGTGCGAGTCTTGGCGGACGATAAATCACTCGAAAGCGGAAATGTCCGCGGTTATTACGAAGCGCTTTACGGTGAAAAGGGTCTGACGAATTGTGGTGCGCGTGTGGAGGCGATTCATAGCAATGGCCTGATGCACCATAAGTTCATCGTCATCGACCGGGAATCACCGCGTGCTCGTTTGATCGTCGGTTCAACGAACCTCACAGAGTTCGGTTTGGAAAAGAACCACAATCATATGTCGTTTATCGACAAAGAGCCCCAGATCGTTGCGGCCTATGTCGCCGAATTTCAGCAACTCTTTGACCACTGCCGTGGCGACCATCTGGACAATGACGGCGTACCCTGCAGCGAATGCTCTATGACCTGCACGTTGAATGTCTCGGCCGAAGGGCCCTTCTTCTCTGAAGACGCATCGACATTCATCGCTGTGTATTTCGCGCCCTCCGACGACCCTCTGAGTATCATGCGGGGACCCGCTAGGGACCTAAAGCGAAAAGAGATTCCCGAGGAATGCAAAGACAGCAAAAGCTGTATCTGCAGAACATCCGGCAGCCAATACCTCTGTTCGTATTGTGGTGGCACATCTCCCAAGGAGCCCAGCCTTGAGCCCGACAAGGAAAATTGGGGGCTCATTGGCGGCGCGAAGAAGCGGGCACTCGTCAATATCTACGCCGGTACCGATCAGTGCTTTGCACTCGCTCTTTCCAATGCCCAAACCAGGGGCGTGCGAACAGTCGCGGTTTGGGACAAGGTCAATTCAACGAATATCTACAATAGAGACGACTACCTTTGCGGCGAAGATATCCCCGTATACGTTTCCAATTGGTCGGGAAACAGCCCGTTGGTTCGAAACCACAGCAAGACAATCGTTATCGACGATATTGTCTTTGACGGCAGCCTCAACTTTTCGTCTGCTGGGCAGAAGATCAACAACGAAAATGTTCTCGTAATCAATAACGCAGTGGTCGCCGAGCGATTCGCGATCTATATCGACGAAGAAATCGCCCTCCTGGGGCGCCTCGGCGTGAAAGCATTGCAGTCGCCTGGCTGTGTGTGCGGGGACCTCATCGACAACGATGGCGATGGGCTCTTCGACGAAGATGATCCCGACTGTGACGGCGCCCAGCCCGTACCAGAACCAGAGCCAGAACCAGAACCAGAGCCAGAACCAGAACCAGAACCAGAACCGGTGGATCCCAATGAATAGACAATCTGGAAAAATGACGGAGAAAGCTGTGAATACGAAACCTTCAAGTCCACCTCAAAAGAGGATCTCTGCAAAGTCCCGTTTTGTCTTGTTGAGCGCCGTTATGCTCGGATTCGCCTCTGCTGCCGCGTGCGGTGTTCCCGAAGCCGACATCTTTCGATTGGGACATATCGACGCTAAGGCAGACCTCGCCTTGGTGGGTATGGAACTGACTCTTCCCGCGGCAACGGATGATAGCCCAGGCATATTGACCATGATGGCCTCAGCGAACAAAGCCGTTCGCGTGCAGGTCATACCGACGCCCGAGTTTTCCGACACCGCAGCTATTTCAGTGACGATCGAGGGCGCAGGCGAGACGATTGCGCTCGAGGCTGCTGCCATCATCGATACCGTGGTCCCTGTCGACGGAGCTGCTACGTTGCTGATCGCTGTCAGCAACCATTCCCAAACGGCGCTTAGGGTGACGCTCTCCTTATCCAATGTGGAGGAAAAGCCGTTGGATCCCAACGCGCCACCCACCATGGATGATGTCTTGGTCGCGAATAATACCTACTGTAGCTATGCTGACCGACCTCCCTATGTGCGAGATGTCGATTGGAACAACCCCAAGCTTCAAGAGGCCATGAAACGTCTGGGCCCCGGCTGGAGGTCCACCTTCAGCTATGGGGAATGGAAGGTGGCTTTCGGCCTCGAAAACGAATCTCCGTTGCCAGGCACCAAGCGGCGCGAATCGATCTTGAAGGCCGCGGAGTCTTTGGGTGCTGGAGAGCAGGGACAAACGCCAACCTTTGACAGTGTTGCTGCCACCGCAAATCAAATTCTCATCGGAAAGTTCCGCGCAGAAACCGATCCCGGCGCGCTTAATGGAAGCTGCAAACCGGTCGAGCCCACCTGCGATGAAGGTTTGGGGTGCTACCAAAATGTGTGTATCGAACTCGTCACCGCGGAGGAGCTCGTCGACGAATTCGTTGATGACGGTGGATTACTCAGCGCGGTGCTGGACTGGAATCGCCAGTACAGAAACGCCCGCGTGCGCAACTTCATTCGTGTGCTCTGCGGAGAGTTTCGCGATTACCCCGCGATGATGGAATCCAAGTTGAATACCATCATCGAACGCCAGGTCTATGCCGGTGGTGAAGAGTTGGATACTGTCGATCTCGAAAAAGAGCTGTTCTCCCAGCTGACCTACCCCGCCTATGAACGTCTCAAGACGGTCATGGGAAGCCTCTATACTCGACGCAGAGCTCTGAAGAAAAGCGCGATGGATAACTACAACTACGGTTACGCAGCAGCCGGCCACGGTTCGAAACGCGTGGACAATTCGGTAGCACCTTGGACCCATTGCGAGATGAAGTTCATCTTTTCGCGGTTTCTCATCGCCACGGCTCCAACCTCGCTGCCGGAAGACTATGAGGCGCAATACGATGTGTTTCGCTCGGAGAGCTGTAGCGAAGACGACCTTCAAACCATGTACAACTTTCGGGGGCATAAAAACTTCAAACCGCTATGGCTCGAATCGAATGCCTTCATCTGGAATTCCCGTCGCGCCAGAGGCGTAGCCATTTCACGCAAGACCCATGACTATTATCAGAGGCCCTTCGCCGAGCGGTACCATCGCAGCAGACAGGCTTGGGCCACCCACCTCTTCTATCCCGAAACCGATGACAGTGCTTTCCGGCAGGCATCAAAGCATGGCGGGGGACCGGTTCTGTACATCACCGATCAAGATAGCAACGGCGACAACCTCGCTGACTATCGTCTCTTCGAAAAGCAGGGCTGTGGAGACCAAGGTGTTGGGGCCAGCAATCCCAATACAAACTGCAATATGGTCGATTGGGAAACTGCAGCCTCGACGCCGAATAGTCTCAATCATGCGACGAATTGGCAGCCGGAATACTTTTCAGCGGCAGATATGGGTTTCCTTCAGACATTCTCGAGTTTCGAAGAGCGCATGGCGCGATTCAATCAGGCACTCGATCGTCATACGAATTGGGGGCCCACCAGCTACTATATGGTCAACGCCAGCAAAGTCGACGCGGCGCCAAAGAGCATCAGGCATATCGGAGCCTATTCTCCTATCGTCGCGTGTAGCTACGATATCTCGGCCTCAGATTGGTTTGCACGCACGAACTACTCAACGACCCATCCCTTTGAAGATTCGATGGTGAAGTGGATGTTTGTGATGCGTTTTAAAGTGTCCGACTATTACGATGAGAAAGATCTGCGCGATGGTCGCGCGATGGATTTCACGCGGCATTATTTTAACGAAACCTCACTTTCCAACGATTACTATAGCGAACGAGCTCTGGACCACTTTGGCTATATTCCTCCAGGCCAAGCTCATGCCAATATCTACTTTCCCTACGGTCAGCGTAAGCTAGCGCCGGTCTACGAAGCCATTCCTGCGCCAGGCGAATAGGTCTTGAAGATGATTCAAGGGAAAAACGTCCTGCTCTTCAGCGCTGCTTTCGCGTTGGCGTCGGCGTGCACCTCATCGGTAACGGAGCATTCACCGCTGGACGCACAGGATGCGCGGGCTGGCCGGGATGCGGGTCCGGTCGATGGGGGTGTTGAAGAAAAGATCTGTGATCCTTTTTCCGCGGCGTCAGTGGTACCGCAGATCTTCATTGGTCCAACGGGACTCGAGGCCCGGCTCACAGAAGCCATAGAAGCGAGTCAGTCGACTATCGATCTGATGATGTACCAGTTCACCCGGCCTGCTCTGGTAAAATCCCTCAGTGCTGCAAGTGGTCGAGGGGTCGCCATTCGCGTTGTGATCGACGCCCGGCAAACGGAGAATGCGGCGACGGTCGCAGCGTTGAAGGCGGCGGGGGTTGATATTCGTGCGGCTCCGGCGAGATTCTCGCACAACCATAGCAAGGTGTTGATCGTCGACAAGAATACCGCATTTTTGATGTCGGCCAATTTCAATGACTATTCGATGGCGAGTGAACGGAACTATGGATTGGTCGTAACGTCGCCACAAGACGTTGGAGATCTGCAAACGGTGTTTGACGCTGACTTTGCAGGGGTAGCCCTTTCCGGTCTCGATTGCACGCGACTTATTCTGTCACCGGCCAATGCTCGGGACCGCCTCGGTTCTTTGATTGGGAGCGCGGAGAAAACGCTCGATTTGGCGGTGATGTATCTGAGCGATGCTGCGTTGGAAGATGCGGTCATCGCTCGTCATAAAGCGGGCGTGTCGTTGCGTATCCTATTTGCCGATCCGGGTTGGATCAAAAGCAATAGCGAAACCGCCGCCCGGTTGAAAGCAGAGGGGATTAGCGTGCGCTATCTCAGCTATCCTGAGTTACACGCCAAACTGATCGTTGCCGACGACCGTGTCTTCATCGGCTCCCAAAACCTCTCGTGGACATCATTGGAAAAAAACCGAGAAGTCGGCTTGATCGATACGACCCAAGAGCTCGTCGGTAAAGTGAATGTACAATTCGACGCCGACTGGAATGCCGGCAAGTCGTTCTAGATAAGGACGTCTAGAAGCGTTGACCTATAGCTTGGTAAAGGGAACGCTGTTGGAGGGAAGGAGTTTGAAGGTCAAGCCTTCCTCTTCCTTCACTTTGTGGTAGAAATCGCATTTGCTGCAACAGATCATCTTACCGATAATAGAATCGTAATCGTCCTTAACGCATTTGGAACCGAAGACGGCCCAGCAGATACGGCCAGCAGCATCGCCCTTATTTGACAGGGGAAGCTGTTCCGTTTGGCTGGTAGGGCACCTCCCGTTTAGTCCTTCAGGGCAGTTGTTGAACTCCCAGCAGTTTTCCTTCTTCATTATACGACCTTCGGTATTTGTTGGCTCATTCCAGCCTGCAAGGAAGATGATAGCGTAGAGTGGTGCTTTGTTCTGCTAACCGGATTGGCCGATCGGCTAATCCACATAGGTACAAGTCAATCATCGCAGAATATCCTTGGGGATATTATTGGGGCCTATTTTCCTAGTGGGAGAGGGGGAGGTGAGTCTATGTATTCATAGGGGCGATTCGGACATTCATCGTCATGCTTGCACTCTGTTGGGTATTGCATCGGGGTCGAAGGCATTCGCGTAGTTTTCGCTGACAAAATCTACAAAGGCGCGAACCTTGGTCGGTAGATAGTTGGCACTCGGGTAGACAATCCAGATGGACCCCACCGAAAGACGTGTTTCCGGAAGCAACTCCACCAACGTATTTTGCTTCAGGTCTCGTTCACAAAGGCTGAGTGGAAGTTGGGCGACACCCAGTCCGGCGACAACTGCGCTTTTGATAGAATCCAAATGGTTGATCGCGAATCGTCCTTGTGGGCGAACGTGAATCGTCTTTCCCCCACTGGCCAAATACCAGGGACGTATTTTCGATTGCGGGGAAAAGAGTACGGCATCGTGTCGTTCAAGTTCAGCCGCGGTATTCACGCTACCTTTGCTCTCGAGGTAGTGGGGGCTGGCGACCAGAACCCATTGCGCGTCTTCCAATTTCTTGGCGATTAGAGACGAGTCGGCGAGTTTTCCGGCGCGAAGCGCCACGTCGAATCCCTCATCGATCAAATTGACGTAGCGGTCCGTCAACTCCACCTCAACATCAACCTCTGGATAGCGTTCCAAGAAAGCTAGAATGAGGGGCGTGCTTGTCTGGCCCATCTCTAAAGGCGCGGTAAATCTAAGTCGCCCCTGAGGCGTGGCCTGAAGGTTCGCAATTTCACGCTCCGCTTCGGCCGCATCCGCGGAGATTTTTCGGCACCGCTCGTAGAAAACCGCACCCGCATCTGTCAGCTTCAGCTGGCGCGTGGTTCGCTGCAGCAAACGCATGCCGAGTTGGGCTTCGAGACGGCTAATTCGCCGACTCACCGTCGACTTCGGCAATTCCAGCTGCCGTCCCGCCGCCGTGAAACTTCCCAAATCGACCACCTTGGCAAAGACAACGAAATCATTAAGATCGGATATCATTGTTGCAACATGGCAACAATCGTCCCAATACACAATGGCTAGCGGTAAGGGAGCAACAATTGTCGCCGTGGGCGATTTGGGGTTGTAGACGCGTTATGCTCGAAAATGCTACATAATTATAACCCTTTGTCTGCTATTGACAAAGCTCAGCGGGTGCGGGAAATCAGAGAGACCATGGCTGAATCACCCTCTGTTTTTGTATATGGCGCCACCGGTTATACGGGCCGCTTGATCTGTCAGAATCTCGCTGAACGGCGAATTCCCTTCATTGCCGGCGGTCGCAATTTGGCAAAGGCCAAAGCACTTTGCGAGGAATTTCCCGGCAGTCCGTGCCAGGCGATGGAAGTCGAACATTCCATCGCTGGGTTGCGCCACGCTTTCGCCTCATGCGAGGTCGTGATCAACTGCACAGGACCCTTTGGCCTTTTGGGAATGACGGTTGTGAAAGCAGCCCTTGAGGCCAATTGCCACTATCTCGATACAACGGGTGAACAAGACTTCATGTTGGAGGTCAAAGAGTCAATGGCGTCCCTCGCCGAAGAACGAGAACGTGTCGTCGTTACGGGAAATAGTTGGTACTACGCTTTGGGCGCCTGCGCTGCGGAAATTTGTCTCAGCAAGGGAAGTTTCGACGACCTGACACTGATCTACATCCCGCGTGGCAAACCAACGCTTGCGTCGCTCCAATCGTTGTTGCGAACAGCTCGACGTCGTGGGTTCTATCTTGTCGATCAAACCCAGCGCCCAAATCGTTCCTACCGCCGTTCGCTGAAACTACCGATCAGTCAAGAACGCGTTCGCGCGATGACCATACCCACAGGGGAAGCCGTTTATTACCTCGGCGACCCCCGCGTGCGAAACGTCAAAGGCCACTTTGTCGCCGAGTCCAGAGGAAGCTATTCGATGTTCTCCATCTGGTACTATTTGGCAAAGATATTCGGTGATCGTATCGATGATTTCGGCGACGATTTGGTGCAACGCTTCTATACTTCGCCTCCCGCTGAAGATGCCGAAAAGACAAAATTCGTGGTTGCAGCTCTCGCCCAAAATAGCACGAGTAAATCTCGTGGCCCCCAGGCGAGTGTTGAAATTCACGGTAGTGCGCCTTACCGTGTTACGGGCTTTCTTTGTGCTGAAGCAGCATCTCGTTTGTTGGCTGGAGAAATCCTGCAAAGAGGTGTCATCTCAACCGCCGACGCATTTGGTGCCGATAGTATCCTGCAGGCACTCGCTACCACCGACGTGATAACGACCGTAAACGATGGTCGTTCGATCAGTGACCTCTCATGAGCGACGTGTGGATCATCGGCAGCGGTATGGTTCGCTTCGGCAAATACCTCGACCGTTCCATCAAATCTCTCAATCGTGAAGTTGTAAACGGCGCCTTGGCCGATGCTGAGCTCGATGCGAACGACCTAGAGGCCGCCTATTTCGCCAATAGTAATTGGGGCCGAAGTGAAGGCCAATACTGTATTCGCGGCCAGGTGGCTCTTCGTGCCATGGGCATTCAGTCCATACCGGTACTCAACGTGGAGAACGCCTGCGCCGGCGGTTCGAGCGCGCTGCATAATGCGTGGCTTTCGGTGCGTGCGGGTCAATACGATTGCGTGTTGGCCGTGGGTGTCGAAAAGATCTACCAATCCAACAAGGCCATGATGTTGTCGGCATTTTTGGGGGGTATCGATGCCGATCAAATTCCCGAGACGCTGAAACGCTATCAACAGGCCGAAGCGGAAGTGGGTATCTCTGCGCAATTTCCCCAGGCCGCCAGTTCGTCCGCGGAAACCCTTCCTTCCAAGAAATCACGCTTTGCCAAATGGAAGCGGTCGCTTTCCCTCCCGAAGGATTCTTGGGAGCTCTTGCAAACCGGTGTTGTCTTGGGAAATTCCATCGGTTGGAAGACCCTGCAGACGTTGATGCGGCACGGCGGAGGCATGGGGGCCAAGGGCCATAGTCCATTTATGGATATCTATTCGCTCGCAGCCCGACAGCATATGAAGAAATACGGTACGACCATTGAGCAGCTGGCGACTATTGCGGCGAAGAACCATCACCACAGTTCGTTCAATCCGCTGGCCCAATATCAATTCGATTTGAGCGCGGAAGATGTGCTGGCCGATCGCCCCGTCAGCTATCCATTGACTCGCTCGATGTGTGCGCCAATCGGAGATGGGGCCGCCGCTGCTATTGTCTGCAGCGAACGCTTTCTCAAGCGGCATTCGGCAACAAGAGCGGTGCGTGTTTTGAGTAGCATTTTAGCCTCCGGTCGAGATCGCAGCCTTGATGAAGAAGATATTGGGGCACGGGCCGGTCGGCGTGCCTATGAGTTGGCGGCGGTGGGTCCCAAAGATATTCAGCTCGCCGAGCTTCACGATGCCACGGCCTTCGGTGAATTGCACCACTGTGAGACTCTCGGTTTTTGTGGTGAAGGTGAAGGGGGCCCCTACGCGCTAAGCGGAATAACCGCACTAGGTGGGGTAAAGCCGATCAACACCAGCGGCGGTTTGGAATCCCGTGGGCATCCCATCGCCGCGTCGGGTCTGGCGCAAATCCATGAACTCGTGATGCAGTTGCGAGGAGAAGCCGACCGTCGCCAGGTATCGGAGGCCCGTGTTGCGTTGGCCCAAAATGGTGGTGGTGCAATCGGCGTAGAGGAAGCCGCCATGTGTATTCACATCCTACAGGGCCCTTCATAAAGGATCATCTATGTCGCTCGAAACAGCCATCAGCCAACGCTGGGCAAATTTTCGTTTGCTGAGGCGTATCCTTTCCGCCGCAAGTTCTTCCTTTGCCCTGGAATATAGTGAAGGCGATTTGGGTGCTACCCTGAAAAAGATAAGGCGGCGTAAGACCCTCGCCTTTGCACGAGACTGGTCCTACGGCCGATTGCTTCGCTGGGCAGCGGAAACGTATCACGATCGCCCCTTCGTCGAATTCAAAGACAGCAGGCTGAGTTTTCAGCAGCTCTATGAAGAGGCCTCTGATTGGGCATTGCGTTTGAAAGGGCTAGGTATCGGCAGAGGCGATGGTGTCGCGTTGATGCTGTCCAATCATCCGGATTTTCTACGCGTCTTTTTCGCCACCCAACTCATGGGGGCCTACGCAGTACCGATCAATACCGAACTACGCGGCAGTGGGCTCAAATATTTGCTCGAGCATTCACAGGTTAAGATTATCCTCGCGGACTACGGTGCGCTGAGCGAAAGGATTGCTCCCCTCCGTTCCCAACTCAAGGATATCGGCCACTACTGTGTCGTAGGTGAAGGGGCAGAACGCGCCGCTAGCTCCGAGTTCGACTGGTTGAGCGGAGCGCCTACGATAAAAGCCGGGAATTGGCCCATTCGAGAAGAAGATATGCCGGCCAATAGCCCCTCCTTGTTGATGTATACCTCGGGAACGACGGGGTTGCCTAAGGCCGTGACGTATACGTATGGCGCCTCGAATCTGAAGAAACTCGGTTTTGCTTCGCGTATCTTCTTTTTACCCGAAGACAAACTATATACCTGTCTTCCTCTATTTCACGCCAATGCGTTGATGGTTAGTATGACGCAGGCTTTGTGGATGGGGCTCCCCGTACGCATTGGTCGGCGCTTCAGTGCATCGGCTTTTTGGCAAGAGGTCAGCGAATCAGAGGCAACGTGTTTCAACGCCCTGGGGGCAATGATTCCGATTTTACTCAAAACCCCACCGTCGGATTTTGAGAGGAAGCATAAAATTCGTTTGGTGATCAGTTCCGCGTGCCCCGCCGAGGCCTGGAAAGAATTTGAAACTCGTTTTGGCGTTGAGATTTGGGAGGCCTACGGTGCGGTGGATGGAGGAGGGGTGGTTGTATTCAATGCCGGAAATGCACCCGTCGGGTCGATCGGCAAGCCCGCTCTTGGCAGTCGCTATCGGCTCGTGGATGCTGAAGGTCTGGATGTTGCGGAAGGTGTCGCCGGCGAGCTGCTATTTCATACAGGGAAGGGGAAAGACGGCGCCGTCCGCTACTTCAAGAACGAAAAGGCCTCGGGTGACAAAGTAAGAGATGGCTGGCTGCATACGGGCGACCTCATGCGCCAGGATGCCAAAGGCTTTCTCTATTTCGTCGGAAGGCTCACCGATTCCATGCGCCGTCGGGGAGAAAACGTATCCGCCTATGAAGTGGAAAAAGAGATCGATAGTCACCCCGCAATCTTGGAAAGCGCCGCTTTCGGTGTTCCTTCCGAACTAGGGGAAGACGATATTATGGTTTGTGCAATTATCCGCCCAGGTCAAAGGCTCGAACCGGATACCCTACGTCCCTATCTTTCCTCTCGTCTGCCAAAATACGCGCTACCACGTTATCTGCGCATCTTGGAACAAATGCCCAAAACCGCGACACATCGGGTAATCAAGGCTGGCCTGAAGGAAGCGGCCATTACAGACGACACCGTCGATCTTGAAACGTTATGAGTTGGCACCGATGACTCATAGCGTCTTCTTTGACGGAATCGCGCAACGTGAAATCCCCATTCGCCAGTATCAAGGGTGGGCGCCGCTTTTTTTTCAAGAAGCGAGTCTTTATGCAGCAGTATTCCTGGCAGACGCCCGCGCCGCCCAGACCTTATTGCCAACACCGCAGCATCGGCTGCTTAAGCCTTTTCCGGGAAAGGCCTTGATCGCCTTTCACTGCTTCGAATACCGGCAGTCTCAGCTGGGGGCGTATTCCGAGGTATCTATATCCTTGGCCATGCATTTTGGAACTCAGCCCAGGCTCTCACCGTTGCGCTTGGCGCGATCGGTACTGCAGCGTGCCTATCATGCTTACGTTCTGCAGCTTCCCGTCGATTCCGAACCCGCGCTATTTGGGGGCCTCGATTATTATAACGTTCCAAAATATCTTGCAGACCTTTCCTTTGAGCAGATCAAAGGCGGGCAGAGTGTAGAAGTCTTTTCGCGCGCCGACCCCTCGAAAAATGCAGGTGGTCAGCTTATTTTCCGGCTGCAGATGCCCGAACTGAAGACCAAGAGTATTCCCCAACGAGACCGAGCATCGCTATCGACGATGGAACTCAATACGTATCCGCTCATCGATGGCAAGACCCATTGTGCAAGTGGCTCGCTCAACCTGATTCAACATGGTGGCCAGTTCTTTCCCCGGAAGGTGGAATTGAGCCTGGGAGACGATCCAATGGCTGAGCAATTGAAGGGCCTCAAAATTGGTCGCGCGCTCCAGTCTCTCTACGTGCCAAGCTGTCAGTTAATTCTAGATTTACCGCGCCGTATGTAGGGAAAGGCCGGCTTCCTTACAAATATCTACGAGTCCATCGACGCCCAAGGCTGTGATGGGGTCGATAGCGCCGCGGGCTTTGATCGTTCCATCAGCGATTAACTGGGCGAAGCATGTCAGTATATTGGCCGTAAATACGTAGCCGTGGACGCCTTTAAGGTCTACGCGGGAAAGTTCGTTGCCTTGTTTGTCGTAAGCAATGGCGGCGATATGGGAACCGAGTTGTTTTAGTTCTTCAGTATTGGGGCCTTTGCCCTGGCTTGCGGTGAGTTTAGCCAATGCCTGTCTCAGGAAAGGTACCACGGGGTTGATACCGAGAATGGGCGTCATGAACCGGGACAACATGGGGGAGAGGCTTGACAGCGCACCAAACCAACCCAAGTAGACATTGACGTCTTTCAATTGGGGGAAATGGCGGGGGAGAAAGAGGTGTTCGGTGGAAGAGATCGCCATTGCCGGCCGCTCCTTTCCGTCCATTGAGAAGCTCTCCGAGCGGAGGCCCGCGTGGTGTTCAACCAGTTCGCCACCTTCCCAAAAATAGCCGGGCACGAGAATAACCTCCGCCATGGAGGCGATCGTGCCTTGGCTCAGCTTGAGCGGCGTGTCGGCAGAATCGTAGTAGCCAATGTCGACACGCGAAGCCTCTTCCCCGGCATTTCTAAGGGCGACGGCCGCGGCACAATGACCGGGTACAAAATCGTACCCGCAGGTTGTGATCAGAGAGATATCTGCTTGCTTTGCCCGTTGGTCGCTTTCCTGAATCAATTTGTAGGCGAAGGGTATCTCTCCCGTGGAATCGATATAGTGCGCCTGCTTGGCGAGCGCTGCTTCAAGGGCCGGCTGGCCCACCCGACAAAAGGGACCGACCGTAGAAACCAAGACATCGCCTGCATTGAGAAGAGTGGCGATGGATTCGGGCCGTTGAACATCCGCAATAGCTACTTCCAAGCCGTCTAGCTGCTGAGAAAGTGTATTGAGGGTTGCTTCGTTGCGGCCAGCCAAGATCGGGCTTAGGCCACGGTCCACCATGGCGCGTGCCGTGAGTCGCCCCGTATAACCCGTAGCACCGAAGAGTACGATTCTCGTGGACATGATGCCTCTCCCTTTCGAATCAGAACACTAACGAAAGATCCCTTTATTCGACAGTTGACGAAATACCAGATGGTTGAGGTAGTTCGTCGTCCCCGGAAATACTTTTCTGATGTTATGAACGACGTGCGTAAACGCCGTCATGGGCACCACACCACCGCCGCTTTCCATGGCTGTGATGATCTTTTTGCAGACCTTCTCAGGGGCTACCCCAATTCTATGTACGAGATTCTGCAAGTCATCTGAGCCCTGTTCGGTCGCCGTCGATGCTTTGCGGTCATCCCGCAATCCATGGTCGATAATGGATGTGTCGACGAATGCGGGACAAATGGTGCTGACCCTCACGCGGCCTCGTAGCTCCGCAGCCAATGCTTCAGAAAAACCTACCAGCCCAAACTTCGATGTGGCGTAGGCGGCAAGGCCCCCCGGCGCCATGAGGCCGGCGCCGGACGCAACGTTGATCAGAAATCCGCTATTGTCGATCAGTTGGGGAAGGAATTGGTGGGTGAGTCGGGCAGCAGCCAATAGGTTGATCTGCAGAACCTTCTCGAATGCCTCTAGCGGCATCGTTTCGAATTTTCCGACGTAGATCACACCGGCGTTATTGATGAGCCCGTCGAGCGTTTCAGCGTCGAAGGAGGCGGCGATAGTCTCGGTGGCTGAGGCGTCGGTAATATCGACTGAGACGGGAGAGATCTCTCCACTTGGGCGCGCTTGACGTAGCCGATCTGCTAAGCGAGAGAGTTTCGTTTCGTCCTTGTCGACCAGAACGACGTTGTATCCCCTATGAACGAAAAGTTCGTTTGCGACAAGCGAGCCGATGCCGCCTGCGGCGCCCGTGAGAATTATCGTTCGACCTGCGGGTGGTCGCGTCTTTCTCACCACGTTGCACCCAGCTGGGTCGCAACATCGATAGCAGAGCGAATGGCATCTTCATGGAGACCATGGCCGAAGTGACTACCGCAGTAGTAGGAGTTCATTTTACCATTGAGTGTCGGTAGGCGTTTGACGGTCGGGTACGAGTCGAATGTGAAATTCGGAGTGCGGAGCACGGTTTCGTATTCGATGAGTGAAGGATCGATGGGAAAATTGGGATGCTGCGAGCTGATATACGGACAATCGGGAGCTACCCCCGGTAAATGCCAGAGGCTGCCACTAACCGACGTATCGAACTCCCCACTCTTTTCGCTATACAGAAATGTATACGCTTGCATCAATTCCCGTCGAGGAAAGCTCGAACTATCTCGGTGTAGAATGACTTTTCCGTCGTTGTACGACCATTTTCCCAAAAGGTCGGTTTCGGTTTGGGTCGGTTTATCGAGCAGCGTGAGGGCTTGGTCGGCGTTGCACGCAAAGATGACCTTGTCGAAGCGCTGTCGCTGTCCCCTTTCGTCGACGATCTGAACTTCGCCCTCACCTCGTTCAACTGTGGCAATCTGACTATTGAATTGCACGCGGTCGTTAAAACCCTCGGATAATGCGTCGACATAACTTTGGGTTTTCGTGGCCACACAACGTACCGAATAGACCGACCTGGGTGAAAGAACATCGCTATGGGATGAAAGCTTGCTGAAGAAGAACTCTGCGGGGGAGGCGAGCACGTCCTTGGCGCTCATCGACGACATCAAACAAAGCGCGCATAGCAACAGCCGGCGAGATTCACCCTGCAGCATAGGCATATTCTTTAGAGCCTGAGCCAGCGTTAGGCCAGCCAGTCTTCCTCGTCGCAGTTCGCGTAATGCGACTTTGATTCCCAGGTACGCGCTTGAAATACTGAAAAGATGCTGGGGGGCGAACATCGCAAAACGCTGGGCCAACAGACCTTTCCAACTGAATGGCGTCAGGTAGAGTCCATCGCCCTCGTCGAGGTTGTACATGGTCATATACGAACTGGCACACCACCGGGTTTCGATGCTCAAGCGTTTGAGGAGCTTGTAGAAGTTGGGATACCCTGCCTGCCCGAACGCGGCCACAGCGATATCGAGGGCATGGCCATCCTGCGTAAGGTAGGTCTGGGCGTTGCCCCCCAAACGGCCGCTGCGCTCGAAGAGGGTGATTTCATTTTCACGCTGCAGGAGGTAACCCGCCGTCAGTCCAGCGATGCCCCCACCGATGATTGCGATTTTCTGACCCATACACGATCTATATGACGGCTCCCCATCCCTTTCAATACGTTACTGGCTAGCTGACGGGCACCTGCCAAAAGTCTGGAATTAAAGGGGGAAAATGTTCTACGCGTTGCCACCGGCCGGAATCTCGGGAAATTGAACCGTGAAGGTGCCGCCGTGGCTCAACCGGTCTACATAGATGGCGCCCCATTCGTTGGTACGCAGCGAGAGTCGCTTGCCATCGGCGAAAAGAAGCTCAACCTGGGTAAAGGCGATGGCATTTCCCAGGGCATCAGCGAGCACGATGTCGATGATATGATTCTTCTTTTGCGGTTTTGGCAATGCTGCGGGGCGCGGGTGTGGGGCGGGTGCGCGGCGCTTGAGAAGTGGGCGAAGGGCAACGCTAGGGGCGGTCGAGCCGAAGCCGAGGTTTGGGGCGGAATCAAAGTTCATTGGGCTTGGGTTGGCGTTGAGCATTGATTCCCCCGGGTTTTTAGTTTGGATTGAGTTTTCTGGGATTTTTGAGCCGTCTTCTCTGGGCTTCTAATCCATTGATGCGGCGTTTGCAGCGTCGTTGCAGAAAAAATAAACGCTTTAGTTATAACTGGTTGGGTGGAATTCTTGGGGGGGAGCCGTGGTTGCGGGTCTTGTCGTGGGGGAACCTAGCGGACGAAGCGATGGAGCGATATTCCGAGATTGCCGGCGGAGTCGCGGGCGCGGAGGCCTAGGGTATGTCCGCCCTTATCTAGATTCTCTGGGAGTTCGATACGGAAGTTTTCGGAGGGCGAGTCATAAATTCCGTCTCTGGGGCTGATCAGTCGCCATGGTCCTTGATCGATCGAATATTCGATGTTGGTGATGGCGCTGAAGCTATCGCGCGCAAAACCACCGACCCATTTGCCTCTGATTGAAACCCCCACCAATTCTGGCTTGCGGTTGTCGACCAAGATCGGCTCGGATAATAGCGCGTACGTCAGCGTCGATTGGGCATCGTTGGCGCGTTCGTCGGAAGTGACGACTTTGATGCGGTAGTAATCATCGCTAACGGCTTCCGTGTTCCACGTATAGAGATTTTTGATCAAGGGTCTGTCTTCGGGGAAAAGGGGGCGCCAATTACCACCTGTCTCGGAACGGAAATAGAGGCGATGCACCAAGGGGTCCTTATCGGGGTTGCTCAATAGCCATTTCAGTTTGATCAATGGGCGTATGCTGCGAAGAGATTTGGCTGAATTCTTCGTGGTGGCGGTGACGCGAGTGATCTTTGCCAGTCTATTCTGAGGACGATAGTAGACTTTGAAACTTCGCAGCGCGGCGGTATGGGGCGCTCGCCAATCAAACCGTAGTTGCAGATAGCGACCGCTAGGCGATTTTATAGCTGACCGTTCTTTGGATAGCATGAAGGCGGGCTGCCATTTGCTCCACGTCTTGTCGGGTTTGGCCGTATTGCCGCTGCGGGTGAGCGCGGCGATCGGACCGGTCGCTTTGAGCATGAGATTTCCCCAGCGGGCGGGGCTTTTCGCATCAAAGATCTTACTCTGATAAGACGGAGATTTCGCCGTGGGTCGCAAACGATAGATCGCGCCGGCATCGCCTGTGCCGAGATACATTTCGCGACCGTTTAGGGAAAGCGCCAAAACCTGTCGTTCGGCCAAGTCGAGGGCCGTATGCACCTGGTCGGTACCGCGTACCAAATAGACTTTGCCCTTCGAACCTTCGGCAGCCCAAAGGGTACCCGCGTTGTCGAAAGCCAGACGGGTAAAATATCCTGACTTCAGTTGGATGATTTCGTCGACGCGACCCTTGCTGTCGATACGATAAAGCGCCCCACGTCCGATTTTAGCGCCAGGACGAAGTTCGTTAGCACGCACTTTTGCCAGGACCTTCTTTCCTTTGAGCTTGGCCATCGCCGTTCCTTCGGCGCCTTTTGTTGGGCGATCGAAGCGTGGCATACCGCTGGTCTTGCGTTTGAATTTATTCACCGCCACGTAGATGCTGCCGTCTTTGGCTGTGACGATGTCTGAGAGTTCGTTCGCATCGAAGTCGTGCAGTGCAATGCCCCGTTTGGGACCGCTGATGCGATATAGAATGGCTTTGGTGGCGCTACCGGCGAGTAGGTTGCCCTTCTTATCCTGGGCGAGGCTGAGCAGATGACGTTCTTCTGGGTCGAAGTAGACCTTCGCTTCGCCGCCCTTGGCGGGAATACGGAAGATCTTTCCAGGCGAACCAGACGCAGCAAAGATCGCTCGCCCACGGGCATCGTAGAGCAGATCCCAAACATGTGAGGCAGCTAGCTTCGCGAGCTCTACCGCCTTGCCACTTCTGAGATCGATTTCCATGACGCGCGCTCCGGGCATGACGCCCGCCAAGAGTTTTCCTTTCGCACCTTCCGCTAGGCACGTGATCAACACGCCATCCAGGTCGACCAGAAGTTTCGGCTTACCGCGCTTCAGCACGTAGAGCTTGGCCTCGTCGCCGGTTCCCAGGTACGTATTGCCATCGGTGGCGCGGAATGCCGACCAGATCATGGCGGCTTCAAGGCCTTTGACTTTTTCGGCGCTCGGACCGGCGATGACTTCTCCTTCGGTGGAGATCAGGGTGCCTTTCGGTTTTCCCTTATCGAGTTGGCGAAAGCCGGAAACATCGAATGTTGTGGTGGGAATCGCCGCCGCAAACGAGATATATGCCAAGCAGGTGAATATGTGGGCGAGGCCCACGACTATGAATCTATTAAGCATCGTATTATCGCTCGATATCGTTGGTGACGCGGAGCCGAATTTCCTGCTTGCCGCGAATCAATTGAGGGGTGTTGATCACATGTTGTTGGACGGTCTTGAAGGCCTTGCGTGCTTCAACCTTCGTCGCTGTATAAAGGCTATCGATAACTGAGGCCGGCAGGTCGCGAATAACCGCGCCTCTCAGCTTAAGGCCCTTGGTTGGGCTGTTGAGGCTGACGACGAGCGACCGGCCCGGGTGACGAATCTGCAAGAGTTTGAGGTACTGACCAAGCGTTTCAGGACGCGGTAAATTGGGGCGTACCTGTGAGCCACCGGCCACTTTAAGGCTGATAACGGAACCCGCGAGCGATGCGGGAATGGTCAGGGGATAGGTCTTGGTGAAACGAGCGCCGTCGAAGGGACGGTAGGTTACCGCCAGATTGATTCGTGATCCCGGGGCTACCTCCGAACTATTGACGCGAATACTGTCGATGGCCAGCACGTCTACGCCGTAGTGCACGTTGATGTCGACAGCGATCTTTTCGATATGCGCGTTGGTAAACGGGTTGTCGAGAATGGGGCGCAAGACCATGAGCCCTCGGGAAAACGGGACGCTCATACGCGCGCCAGTGCCGCTAAAATTCTGATCTTTGAATTCTAGCGTCGGATAGCCTTTGACCTGGATGGTCGTCTTCATGTCGTAACTCATGCGTGCGACGTCGGGCAGCCCTTCCGAAAGCGCACTCGAAATCACAGAAGCCGCGAGGCTAGGAGTGAGTACACGGTGTCGTGCGAGTCTTACTTTGAAGACCCGTGTCTTTTTGCCCTGCCGGGTCGTTATTGTCATGGGAATCATGGGCAGATTGGGACCCATCTCCGCGAGAATACCAGCCTGACGGTCTTGGCTGAGAAAGCCGATTTGACGGGCTGGGCTGGAAATCTTCATGGAACGAGCGACGCTGGCGAGCGTATGGTGGACGCGCGCTGTCGCTACGGGAACGTAAAGTTCACCTGCATTGAACATCCGATGACCGAACCCCAACGCCCGTTTTTCGTCGGCCCATGTGACAGTGCCCGTACCCGCTAGGGAGAGATCGCCCGTGACGAGCTGCACCGCGATGGCACCACCGGTTTGAAAGCGGGTCGGACCTTCCGCACGCCCCGTTCCGCCGCCGATCATCGGTTCGAAGCCGTAGGGCGTGAAGATCTCTTTGAGGACGGCCAAACCCTCGCGCGAAAACCCCGCAGCGGACAGAGGCACCGTAGCCGGTATGAGGTTCGCGTGGTTGGAATTCGTTCCTCGGCCAGCGATCAATCCGAGCCGTGGTTTGGGCAATTTCCACCAGGCGTCATTTTGCGGATTGAGCCGTAGAGGAGATACCCCCTCGGGATTGCCGTATCGGCGGTCGACATAGGCCGCTTTGCTCTTGCCCCGCGGTTTGAGCTTCAAGAGATCGAGCATATTCTGAATGGGCGTGACTCCGATGATGGGCTCCTTGGCGAATCGCCAGCCGTACGCCAGAGCGCCGACCATTTTGCCATCGATATAGATCGGGCTGCCGCTCATTCCGCCAACAACACCGGTCTTTCGCAATACCGGATGATCAGCCTTCATCAAGATGATCGATTGTTTGGGCAGAAAGTTATGCATCACGTCGATGACTTCAACTTCGAAGCGTTCGATCTTGAAGCCATAGAAAACGGAAATGCCGTAGCCCTTTTGCCCGGGGCGGACGTTTTCCAAAGGATAGATATCCGGCAGTGCATCTACCGGGGTCGCTCGACCCAATGTTAGGGCCAGCGCCGACATCAACAATATTCGTTTAATCACGCAGGGAGGATAGGAAGTTATGCTTGACCTGTCAATGGATTAGCGCCGTGATATTCGTTAGTTAAATGGCGGTAGCGGGTGCGCCTTTCCATCTGAAGGCGTTGGGCAGCAAGGTGGCGAGCCGGGTTCGTTCTTTTTTTCCGGCGCTGCTCACCAGCAATATCTCTAGATCGGTACAGAATTCCGCAAGCATTTGCAGACATAGGCCACAGGGGGGCGCGGGATCTTGTCCGGGTGTTGCGACGGCGAGAGCAATGAATTTATGATTCCCTCGGGCGATGGCCGTGGTGAGGGCGTTGCGTTCGGCGCACAGACAAAGGCCAAAAGAGGCATTCTCTACATTGCATCCACGAATGATCGTGCCCTTATCGGTCAATAGGGCGGCTCCGACCTGAAATTCGGAATAGGGGGCGTAGGCCCGCTGACTCGCTTTGACCGCCGCCGCTTCTAGCTCTTTCCAGATCGCTTTGCTAGGCATCGTTATGCTTCTTTGAGGGCAGCGATGATCCGGCTTAGCAAACCGATGAACGCTTCCGTTACCTTGTTGGCGGTTTCCTTGACCTCATCGTGGGAAAGTGTGCCACCGATTCCTGCGGCCTTATTTGTGACGCACGAGATACCGAGAATGCGCGCACCCATATGGCGTGCGGCGATCACTTCTGGGACGGTTGACATACCGACCAAGTCGGCACCGATTTGTCGAAGCATGCGAATTTCAGCCGGCGTTTCGTAGGAGGGCCCCAACAGTCCGGCATAGACCCCCTCTTTGAGGGAAAGCCCTTCCGCCGCTGCTTGCTGATAAGCGATGGCGCGGAGTTCTGGATCGTATGCGGCGCTCATATCTGGGAAGCGTGGCCCGAGCCGGTCGTCGTTGATGCCGATCAGAGGATTGCGCGCCGTCAGATTGATGTGATCGTTGATCACGACGAGATTTCCAGGATTGAGATCGGCACGAATACCCCCGGCCGCATTGGTGACCAAGATGACTTTGCAGCCAGACGCGACCATCGTACGAATGGGGAGTACCACCTGAGAAAGAGGATGTCCTTCATAGAGGTGAACCCGCCCCTGCATCACCATGACAGGCGTGCCCCCGCAAAGGCCGGCAACGAGACGACCGGCGTGGCCAATAACGTTGCTCTGTGCGAAGCCGGGGATCTGGCCGTAGTCTACGCTAACCGGTTCTTCCAAGAGGTCAGCAAAATGGCCTAAGCCCGACCCCAAGATGACGCCAATACGTGGCAATCGGGGGGCGATGGCGCGAACCACCTCGGCGGCAGCTTTTTGAATTTGATCGTAATCGGACACGAAACCTCCTGTGGTACCGCAGGGTGTCAAATCCCGCTGACCTCTGCTCAGACGAGTATGCCGGCGATGGTACCTGAAAGGCAGGAAACCAGCGCGCCGGCAAACATTGCTTGGATGCCGATCCGTGCTAGATCTCCACGCCGCTCCGGGGCCATCGCGCCAATACCACCCAGCTGAATACCGATGGACGCCACGTTGGCAAATCCACATAAAGCGTACGAGCTGACGATCGCACTCCTGCGGCTCAATACGGGTGTCGACGCCTTGAGCATACCGTTCAAATTGGAATAGGCCAAAAGTTCGGTTAACACCAGTTTTACGCCCAAGAGTTGCCCGACGCTGGTGGCCTCATCCCAAGGGATACCCATGGTCCAGGCCAGAGGCGAAAGCCCCCAACCCAATAGCTGCTGAATGCTGGTTCCAAAAATGCCCAACACGGCGTTGAACATGGCCATCAAAGCGACGAAGGCCACCAACATTGCCGCGATATTCAGCACGAGAGTCATGCCTTCTGTGGCGCCTCGGGCCGCCGCCTCGATCACGTTTGCGTCGGTCTTTTCCGCATTGAGTTCGATCACGCCTGCGGTTACAGGCACAGCTGTTTCGGGATACATCAGTTTGGAAACGGCCAGGGCTGCGGGAGCGGCCATCATGGAAGCGGCAACCAAATGTCCGGCGATGCCGGGTAGATCGCTGAGCATGCCGACGTAGATCGCGAGAATACCTCCCGCTACAGTGGCGAAGCCGCCGGTCATAACCGACATTAATTCGCTCTGGGTCATATCCTTGATGAAGGGGCGAATGAGGAGAGGGGCTTCGGTCTGTCCAACGAAGATATTGGCCGTACAAGAGAGCGTCTCGGCACCGCTCGTGCGCATCATTCGCGACATCAGCCACGCAATACCACGCACAATCCATTGCATGATGCCGAGGTGATAAAGCACGCTGATGAGCGACGAAAAGAATATTACAGTGGGTAGAATCCAAAACGCGACGTTCTTCATCGCGGGGCTCATGGTGCCGATAAAGACCTTGGTCGTCATCTGACCATTATCCACATAAGAGATCTTATGTGGTTGGGTGGATTGGAAAACGAATTCAATTCCCGCTTCGGCAAAACTGAGCAGTCTGCGCACGCCTGTATCGACGACGTCGAAGAAAAACTGACTCACTGCCGGATTGAGCACGATCAATGCGATGATGACCTGCAGGCCCAACCCCCAGAGCACGGTTCGCCAACTGATTTTTTTGCGGTTGTTGCTGAATAGATAGCAGAGCAGGAGGATCAGGAAATAGCCGATCAGCCCCTTGAACCGACCACCGGATGAAGCGTCATCGTCTTTGAACTTAGTCTTTGCGCCGCCGAATACAGTCGTCTTTGGCGCCTCTTTCGAGGCGGACATCGTCTGGTCGTCTTGGGCGGTTGCATCGCTGGCGGGTTGAAAGACAAAGAAGAGACCGAGAAATGCGGCGGCGATCAATCCCCATGATGGAATCCTAAAATGGCCTTGGTTTCGATTCGGCATTCATCTTCCCCTAGCGCAGCACGTCGTAGATCAAGGGCGGCGCTTCCACAGCATCTTGGGAAAACTCACATGCTCGACGGAATAGCTGCTCTGACCCGGCGATCTTCGCTTCGTCATTATAGTGCAGCGTGGCCATGGGTTGGCCCTTTTCTACGCGATCGCCCAAACGCATATGCATGGTTAATCCCACAGCAGGATCGACGCGGTCGCTGACTTGTTGCCGACCTGCTCCCAAGACCATTGCCGCCCGGCCGATACCTTCGCAATTGATCGCGGCAAGGATACCCGCTTCCTCGGCGCAAATTTCCGTTTTCGCCTTGGCCTGCGGCAATAAGGAAAAATCGTCGACGGCGGCGGGGTTGCCATGTTGGCGTTCTACGCACGCGCGCATCTTTGCGAGGGCGGCGCCATTTTCGCGCACTTGCGTGACAAGCGCTTTGGCTTCAGCGAAATCTTGGGTACGTTCTCCCAAAATCAGCATTTCCGCCGCCAATTCAAGAGTGAGTTGCCAAAGGTCGTCGGGGCCCTGGCCTTGAAGGATTTCCAATGCCTCTCGCGTTTCGCTGGCGTTACCAACTTCTCGGCCAAGGGGTTGGTTCATATCGGTGAGATAGGCTGTGACGTTCTTTCCCGCTCGACGACCGATACCGCAGAGGGTTTCGGCCAATTGGCGCGCGCGCGGTAGGTCTTTCATGAACGCACCACTGCCGACTTTGACATCAAGGACTAAGCCGTCGATTCCTTCGGCTAATTTCTTGCTCATGATGCTGGAAGAGATCAGCGGAATCGATTCCACTGTCGAGGTCACGTCTCGCAAGGCGTAGAGTTTTCGGTCGGCAGGAGCGAGATCGCTGGTTTGACCGATCAAACAGATGCCCAATTCGTCGACCGCTTTGCTGAAGGCATCGATTTCTAGATCGGTCCGAAATCCCGGAATCGCTTCCAGCTTGTCCAGCGTGCCGCCCGTATGCCCCAAGCCGCGTCCGGAGATCATCGGCACGGCCACATCACAGGCGGCGACGAGCGGAGCGAGGCAAATCGAAACCTTATCTCCAACGCCACCGGTGGAATGTTTGTCGATCTTTCGGGCAGCGATGGAGGAGAGGTCCAATACCCTGCCGGAATGCAACATGGCATTGGCCCAGTGGGAGAGTTCTTCGTCGTCGAGGCCCCGCCAGAAGATGGCCATCAATAGGGCTGCGGCTTGGTAGTCGGCTATACTGCCATCGCTCACGCCGGCGATGAATTCGTCGATGGCTGCGGCTGGCATTTGTCCGCCATCGCGTTTGATTCGGATCAGGTCTTGGGGTCTCATGATAACTCCCTAAAAAAACTCTTTCCAACGCCTTGGTACGTGAGGCCTAGAGCTTCGGCGATGGTAGCGGCCATATCATAGAAGCCATCTCGGACGCCCAAATCCCTGCCTATTAATCCGGGCTGGTAGGCGATGACGGGGACGTGTTCCCGGGTATGGTCGGTGCCCGGATGGGTTGGGTCGTTTCCATGGTCTGCCGTGAGCAGCAAAAGATCATCGTCACCGATTACCGAAAGTAGATCGGGGAGGATGGCATCGAATTCACGTAGTGCGCTGGCGAAACCCTGCGGATCGCGGCGATGCCCATAGAGTGCGTCAAAGTCGATCAGGTTGACGAACATCAGGCCGTCTTTCATTTGCGGAAAGAACTCGATGCATTTGGCCAATCCATCGGCATTGCCCGCGCTACGGATAGACCGCGTCAGCCCTTGTTCGGAAAAAATATCGCCGATCTTACCGACACCAACCATTTCCTTTCCGTTTTCCTTGATCAGGTCGAGCACGGTTGGAGAATGGGGGGGGACGCCGTAGTCGTGGCGATTGTACGTGCGTTTGAAGGAGCCTTTTTCTCCGATGTAGGGGCGAGCGATGATGCGGGATACTCGGTAGGGATCGCAAAGTCGCCTGGCGATCTTGCATGCCTGATAGAGTTCTTCTAGTGGAATCAACTCTTCGTGTGCGGCGATCTGAAAGACACTATCTGCGCTGGTATAGACGATCCAGTCGCCGGTCTCGAGTTGCTTTGGTCCCAACTCCTCGATGATTTCCGTACCCGACGCGGGGCGATTGGCCAGCACGTTGCGGCCCGTTTCCGCAACAAATTCGTCGATGAGGGATTGAGGAAAGCCATTTTCATAAACTTCGAAGGGCTGCTCGGTAACGATTCCGGCCAATTCCCAATGCCCGACTGTGGTGTCTTTTCCGGCGGAGCTTTCTTGAAGCCTGCCATGGGCCGCCGCCGGATTTTCCAGCGGGGGGACACCTTGCATGTCGACAATATTTCCGAGGCCGAGTTTCTGTAGGTTTGGCAGGTCGATACCACCAACGGCCTTTGCCGTATTCGCGAGGGTATTGGCACCCGTGTCACCAAACTTCTCAGCGTCGGGAGCACCACCGCAACCACAGCTATCTAGCACGACGAGCATGACGCGCTTACTCATATTCGATTTCCTTCGCGACTAGTAGCTCGAGCTTCCGGTTTGACCGGTTACGATGGAAACACTGGCGCTGGCACCGATTCGATCCGCTCCAGCGGTAACCATCTTTTTCACATCGGCGGCCGAGCGCATGCCGCCCGAGGCTTTCACACCCATTTCGCCGCCCACGACTTTGCGCATAAGTGCGATGTCTTGCGCGGTGGCACCGCCTTTGCCGAACCCCGTCGAGGTTTTAACGAAATGTGCCCCTGCAAGTTTCGCCAATGTACAGGCTGCGACTTTTTGCTCGTCATCCAGCATACCTGTTTCGAGGATGACCTTCACTTTGGCCGGCCGTGCAGCCGACACGACCTTGCTAATATCATCGAGCACCAAAACGTAGTCACCCGCACGGAGGGCACCAATATTCAGCACCATATCAATTTCAGACGCGCCATTGCGGACGGCTTCGCGTGCCTCAAATGCTTTGGCGCCCGGGGCCATGGCACCTAAAGGAAAACCGACGACAGCGCAGACCATGACTGGGGAATTTCCTAGGAGTGACCGCGCGCGAGCGACATGGCCGCTGTTGACGCAGACCGAAGCAAACGAATAGCGTTTGGCTTCATCGCAAATCTTGGCGATATCGTCGGCCGTGGCTTCGGGTTTGAGCAACGTATGGTCGATCATTGCGGCGATATCTTTTGCCACCGGTTCGATGCCACCGAGTGCGGAAACCCTTACGGCCCCATTTTGGCTGAGGCGCCTAATGGGTTCGGCAAGTCGAACGGCACAATGGCCGCATTCGCTACAATCGTTGGCGCAGGATCCGTCGTCGGCTCCCGTGGACGGGGCCATTTGCGCCCGAATACGGGCCGCGACGATATCGGCAATTCTTTCCAGCTCTTGGTCCATGGTGGACGAACTTATCACGGCATTGGGGCTGACAGGCAGAAAAAAAGGCTAGTCTTCGGAGCGGGATCTGCTCTCGAAACGTGTGTATTTCTTTAAGAATACCAGGGGCACGTCGCCGACAGGGCCGTTACGGTGTTTGCCCACCACCAGCTCTGCCAATCCCTGTTCTTTCATCTCGGCGGTCGCGTGGATGAAGAGAATCAGATCCGCATCCTGTTCAATTGCGCCGGATTCGCGCAAGTCGCTGAGCTGAGGCTTGCCATCCTTGCGGTCTTCGACAGATCGTCGGAGCTGCGACAGGGCCAAGACAGGCATGCGCACCTCTTTGGCGAGAGCTTTCAGTCCCCGGCTAATCTCGGCGACCTCTCGTTCCCGGCTGTCCATATGGCGATGAGATTTGGCGAGCTGCAGATAGTCGATGATGATCAAACCCATCTGATCGGGTTCGGTAAAGATGGTCTTATCCGAACGAAAGCGACGTGCTTTCGCTCGAATCTCTAGGATTGAAGGCGAGGCCTGGTCGTCGATCCAAATGGGCGCTTCCGCAATACGTCCGGCGGCTCGCGTGAGATTCATCCAGTCGTTTTGGTCGAGAAAACCGCCGCGCAGTTTGCTGGAATCGACCCGCGCTTCCGAACAGAGCACACGTTCGATGAGCGATTCCTTGCTCATCTCCAACGAGAAAATCAATACGGGCACATTATGCTGTACCGCTGTGTTCTGAGCGATATTGAGACAGAGCGCCGTTTTCCCCATACTAGGGCGCGCAGCGAGAATGACCATATCGGCCGGTTGTAAACCCGCGGTCATTGTATCGAAATCCGCGAAACCCGTGGGCACGCCCGTAATGGCCTCTTTGCGATCGTAGCGTTTTTCAATCGCATTGAACGCTTCCATCAGGATTTTTCGGGCGGCGACGTAGCCCGACCGCGTGCTGCGATCGGCCAATTGAAAGAGCTGCTGTTCAGCTCCATCCAAGAACTCCGCGACGTTTTCTGGATCGTCGTAGGCTTGTCCGGTTATTTCGGCAGCGGCCTGAACGAGACTTCGCAGCGTCGCCTTATCCTTAACGATCTGCGCGTGGTGCGAGATATTTTGTGTGGTCGGAACCTTGGAAGAGAGCTCAGCTAGCCGGCCCACACCCCCAACTCTGTCGAGCTTGCCATTTACTCGCAGTTGCTCTTCGAGAGTGATGATATCGATCGGTTTGCCAGTTTCCTCGAGCTGGATCACCGCCTCAAAAATATCTTGGTGAGCAGGAACGTAGAAATCGACAGGCTCAAGTATGTCCAAGATTTGCACCAGGGCATACTGAGGATTGAGAACGATGCCGCCTAGAACAGATTGTTCGGCATCTAGATTGTGAGGGAGTGTGCGTCCGAGCGCCATCAGCGATCAATCCTCGCCGCATGTTTTGGGCGAAATTGACTTGAGGTGACGCGGCGTCTCATCTGCACCTATTTGGCGACGACCCAGACTTTGAGTTCAGCGTTTACGTCACGGGAGAGCTTCACTTTGACGTTATGAACACCGAGTGTCTTGATCGCTGTTGGGACGACAATACTCTTGCGTTCGATCTTCAGGCCTTCGCCTTCCAGTGCGGTGGCGATATCCTTGTTGGTTACCGATCCGAAGAGTTTGTCCTCGTCACCGACCTGACGCGCGATATTGATCGAGAGTCCTTCCAGTTTCGCCTTAAGCGCTTCTGCCGTCTTCAGGCGTTTGCCTTCACGTATGGCGATAACGCGCTTGTGGTGCTCCATTTCCTGGATGTTGCGAGCCGAAGCCAAGACGGCGAAGCCACGCGGCACCAAATAGTTACGACCGTATCCTGCTTTAACCGTGACAACGTCGCCAGCTTTGCCGAGTTTGTCTACGTCTTCTCGTAAGATGATTTGCATGGCTAATACCTATTTCCCGGTGACCGTGAAGGGCATCAGGGCGAGCATACGCGATCGTTTGATCGCCAATGCTACTTGCCGTTGATGACGCGCATTATTGCCGTTGATGCGACGGGGAATAATCTTGCCGCGGTCGGTGATGAAATGACGCAGAAGTTGTGGGTCTTTGTAGTCGATGACCAATGTCTCATCGACGAGGAAACGGTCTACCTTCTTGCGGCCAAAACCACGTCGGCGCCCGCCATCCTTGCCACCATCTTTGCCGCCATCGCGACCACCATCACGACCACGGCCCTTGCCGCCATCGTCACTGCCTCTATCGGATCGTTGGAACGACATTATTCTCCCCCTTCTTTCTCTTCGGTAGCTGGGGCCTCGGCAGCTTCAGTAGCTGGGGCCTCGGCAGCTTCAGTCTTTGTCTCCGCCTCCGCGGCCGGGGCAGCTTCAGCGCTCACCTCTGCGGCTTCTCCGCCTTCTCCAGCGGGCGTGGCTTGTTCGGAGCCGCCTTCAGCTGCAGCAGCCGCAGCGTCGGAAGCGCGTTCCTCTGCTGTTCGCGGGCGATAGTTATCCTCTTCATCTGTGGGGATATCAGCGGCAGCGGCGTAGGCTTCTTCCTCTACTTCGCCGGGACGGGCATCGGGATTTACGTCTTCGTCCACCTTAACAGTCTGGTAGCGAATCACGTCATCGAGCATGCGCAAATTGCGCTCGATTTCTGCGACAAGCTCGGAACCTCCGAGGTAGCGCCAGTAAAGGTAGATACCTTTGAACTGCTTGCGGATCTCGTAGGCCAGCTTTCGCTTGCCCCAGTTCTCTACAGCGATGAGCTGTCCGGTATCGTCTTGGATGATTTTGCGTACGCGGTCATTGATATTGCGCAGCTTATCGGCAGCAACACTGGGTTGCACGATATAGATTGTTTCGTATTCTCGACTGGTATCCGGTTGGCTCCGGACTGAGGCTAACGCCATTTCGAACTCCTTCTGGTCTTGAGACGCCACCGAAGTATCCAACATGGATGGTGAGCGGTGTCGCCGTCTTGCGGCTCCCCATTTGAGAAGAGCAAGGAAAGTGGTTTATGTTGTCTGCGGCTTTTCTATCTGTTCCGCCTTGGATCCGTCTTCGTCTACCTTCGTACCCTCGAGCTCCGTCGCCTTGGTACGCTTGGGCTTTGGGGCTCGATTGAAACGATTCATCGTTTCCTTGAGCCCGCTTCTCAGCAACGTTCGTGTCGCTTTTGCGGCCCGGGAAATCTCCTTTTCCAGGAGATCCATTTCCTCGGTCCGGAAGTCCTTTAGCACGTGGTCAGCAATTTCGCCATACTCAGGACGGCCCACACCGACCCGAATTCGAAAAAAATCCGTATCACCTAGTTCGTGCTGAATCGACCGGATGCCGTTGTGGCCACCATCTCCTCCGCCGACCTTGACCTTCAACCGGCCTAGGTCGAGGTCAACTTCGTCGTGGATAACGATGATTCGCTCCGGAGGTACCCGATAAAAGTGGGCCAAAGGCACAGCGCTTCGCCCGCTCAAATTCATATATGTCTGAGGTTTCAGTAAGATAACCGGCTGCTTGCCGATATCCCCTAGTGCGAAATCACCGTTGAACCGATTGGAGCTTCGCCAATTGAATTCGGAACCCAGGGAATCGACGATCATGAAGCCAATATTGTGCCGATTTCCGGCATATTGGGGTCCGGGATTGCCTAGTCCTACGATGAGCCAGCGATCGTCGGACATGTCGAATGCGATCCCGTTTGCCGAAGGTCGGCCTTAGCCTTCTTTTTTCTCTTCAGCTGGGGCAGCGCCCTCTTCGCCTTCGGCACCCTCTTCGCCCTCTTCACCCTCTTCTGTGGTGGTCTCTTCAACGATGCGTGGTGCGACGACCTGTGCAACCGTTTGGTTGGCAGCGATAAGAATCTCAAGGCCATCGGCCAAAGCGATATCGGAAACGTGAACGGCGTCACCGATATTCAGCGCGCTGATATCTGCCGTAACCGAATCGGGAATATCGGCTGGTTTGCATTCGATGTTGAGCTCGCGGAATACCTGGTGCAATACCCCACCTTCCTTGAGGCCAGGCGCGACGCCTTCCAGCACAAGAGGTACTGAAACGTGAACGCGCGTTTCGGCGGTGATGCGTACAAAGTCGGCATGCAGCAATGTGCGGCGGAGCGGATGGATTTGATAATCCTTGAGCATCGCATCAACGGTTTCAGTCGCCACGTCGCCGTCATCGGTGAGCGTGAGCGCGATAACCGTATTATGCCGTTTTCCGGGGTCGAGAGACGCGGCGAGTTCGTTCGGCTTAACGGTCAACGCGATCGATTCTTTTTTGTCTCCGTAGAGAACCGCGGGGATGAGACCGTTATTGCGAAGCTTGCGGGCAACACCCTTACCTTTGGTGATGCGTCGCTTTACGGTTAGCTTACCTATTGTCGTCTGCGTTTCCATCTTCCTACTCTCTACCCACTAGACGAAGAGCGAACTAATCGAGTCGCCGTGGTGAATTCGTTTCAGCGCTTCGCCCAAGAGGCGAGCAACGGTTAAAACGTGAATTTTTGAGCAATCCTTTGCGTCATCCGAAAGCTGGATGGAATTGGTTACGACCACCTCATCCAGACATGATTTATTAATGCGTTCGATAGCGGGTCCAGAAAAGACCGCATGGCTCGATGTGGCCATCACACGATTTGCACCCTTATTAAAGACCGCCTGGGCCGCTTGGGTGAGCGTTCCCCCGGTGTCGATCATATCATCGATGATGACTGCATCGCGCCCTTCAACGTCGCCGATGATATTCATGACTTCGCTGACGTTTGGCGATTCGCGGCGTTTGTCGATGATGGCGAGCGGTGCATTGAGCCGTTTTGAATACGCGCGCGCTCTTTCAACGCCACCCGCATCCGGGGAAACAACAACGACGTCTCGTCCGCGTAATTTTTCCCGCAGATATTCGATGATGACCGGCATGGCGAAAAGGTGATCGAAGGGGATATTAAAGAAGCCCTGAATCTGCCCGGCGTGCAAGTCGAGAGAAAGAACCCGATCGGCACCAGCAGCTGTGATCAAATCAGCGACGAGCTTCGCGGTAATGGGTGTGCGCGGCTTAACCTTGCGATCCTGACGTGCATAGCCAAAATAGGGCACGATAGCGATGATCGAACCGGCCGAAGCACGTTTGAGTGCATCGATCATCACCAGCAGCTCCATCAGGTTTTGATTTACCGGAGCACAGGTGGATTGAACCACGAAGCAATTTACGCCTCGAACGTTCTCGCCGATTTCAACGAAGGTTTCGCCGTCGCTGAAGGGATAGACTTTAGCGTTGCCCAAAGGCACTTCGACGCTGCGACAGATTTCTTCTGCCAAAGGCCGATTTGAATTTCCGCTAAAGATCGTCAGCGCTTTGAGCATTGCCGACACTCCCTCAAATTGCGCGTGACTTGTTGCGCATAGTAGCTGGGGCGGCAGGATTCGAACCTGCGAATACTGGTACCAAAAACCAGTGACTTACCGCTTGTCGACGCCCCAATAGCATCAGCTATCCATCAAATTGAGTACAGCCGGCCGCGGCCTATATATGAGATCCAGGATGGCCTGTCAAGACGATGCCAGGATGATTCTGCTTTTGGGGGCCGACCTACAGCGTCTCGGAAACCACGACTTTTAGCTCGGAATTACGGGCGAGTTGCCGGCTTGCTTGGGTCGCTTTAGCGTCATTTTCATAGACCCCAAATAGGGTGGGCCCGCTCCCGGTCATCCCGCTGGCGGCTGGGCCCGTATCCCGAAGCATCTCCTGGATATCATGGAGCTCTTTCATCATCTCGAAGGCTGCGGGCTCGAGATCGTTATGCACCCATCGCCCAGGATTCGACCAAAAAGAGTCCACATTCGACATCGTGGGGCGTTCTGTCATACCGGGTTCGGTTGTCCCGGGCTTTGGCGGCATTGCTGAATTGTAGCGGAATACCTCGGCCGTGCTGAGTGGCCGACCGGGATTGACCAAGACGATATGAAGCTTTGGAAAGCCTTTGATGGGCGAAATCTCTTCGCCGATTCCGGTCACGTTTGCCGGGTGGGGATCCAAGAAATAAGGCACGTCGGCACCCAATTCTAGGGCGAGGCTTTGAATATCCGTGGTGTCGAGCGCGTCGTAGAATTGGTTCAACAACTTCAGGGTGATGGCAGCATCGCTGGATCCGCCACCCAGCCCGGCCGCCACCCAGATGTTCTTTTTTAGTTCGATGTGGATCTCGCCGCGGAGACCGCCGCGACGTAGATAGGCGACCGCAGCTCGATGCGCGAGGTTCCCTTCACCGGAAAGCTCGGCGCGCTCCGGCACCTGGCAAGACACGATAGGCGTGGATGCGGGCGAAATATGCAGGGTGAGTTCGTCAGCCCATTGGAGGGGGAGGAATAGACTATTAAGTAAATGATATCCGTCGCTTCGACGGCCAACAATCTCGAGGTTGAGGTTGATTTTGGCCGGCGCACGGCCCTTGATCGTAACGGGAGCAATCATTTTCTTTGCTCATCTTTGCACGGCTATCTATATAAGGGTACCGCTGGACGCGCTGCGTGCGCTATGATGCGGGCTTATCTCATAGAGCGGAGCCATCTAAATGTGTGGAATTGTTGGTTACATAGGATCTGAGGCGAGCGCGGAAATCCTTTTGGACGGGCTTCGTCGCCTGGAATATCGCGGATACGATTCGGCGGGTACGGCGATCATGGAGGGTGGCAAAACAGACATCCTGCGCGCAGAAGGCAAACTCGCGAACTTGGCCAAGATCGTCGCTGAGGTGAAACCCGCCGGCGTTCTAGGCATCGGTCATACCCGCTGGGCAACCCACGGTCGACCGTCGGAAGTAAATGCCCATCCCCATAAATATGGCGATGTGTCGGTGGTTCATAACGGTATCATCGAAAACCACGCCAAGCTTCGCTCTGAATTGGAAAGCAAAGGGCATGAGTTCGCTTCGGAGACCGATACCGAAATTATCGCGCATCTGGTCGACGCCGAAGTCAAGTCGGGAAAAGTGCCAGAAGAAGCGGTACGGGCAGCCCTGCAGCGCGTTGAAGGGGCCTACGCCATCTGCGTTCTAGTCGACGGCGTTACCGATCAGATGATCGCGGCCCGACACGATGCGCCTCTTATCCTGGGTCTCGGAGAAAACGAAAACTACGTCGCGTCGGATATTCCGGCCATTCTCCATCGCACGCGCGATATGATTTTCTTGGACCAGCGGGAAATGGCGGTTGTTCGTGCCGACGGCGTGACGATCAGCGATCTCGATGGCAATCCCGTCGAGCGCGAACCGCAGCGTATCCTGTGGGATGCCATGATGGCCGAAAAGGGTGGCCACAAACACTTCATGCTCAAGGAAATCCACGAGCAGCCCCGCGCGGTCACCGATACCATCCGCGATCGAATTTCTCCCTCAACGGGCGACGTCTACGTAGACGGTTTCGATATCAACCCCGACACATTGAAGCGGGTCGTAATGGTCGCTTGCGGTACATCGTTTCATGCGGCTCTCGTCGGAAAATTCTTGGTCGAGGATATCGCCAGGGTTCCCGTCGAGGTCGACCTGGGCAGCGAATTTCGTTATCGCAATCCCATCATCGGTGAAGGCGATCTTTTCGTGGCTATTTCTCAGTCTGGAGAAACCGCCGATACGCTGGCTGCATTGCGCGAGGCGAAGGAAAAGGGCGCTACAATTTTTAGTATTGTTAATGCCGTGGGTTCCAGCATTGCGCGTGAATCCGACGCGGTACTCTACACCCACGCAGGTCCAGAAATTGGTGTTGCGTCAACCAAGGCCTTTACCACGCAGTTGGCAGCGTTGGTGCTATTTGCGATCTACGTAGGACGACGAAAGGGGCAACTGTCTGCCGACGATGGTCGTGAGCTGATTCACGATTTGACCACGGTTCCCGAGTTGATGACCCAAATACTGAATCACGGCGCCTTGCTCAATGTGATCGCGCGCCGTTATGCGGCCGCCTCCGACTTCTTGTATTTGGGTAGAGGAATCAACTACCCCATCGCATTGGAGGGCGCCTTGAAGTTGAAGGAGATCTCCTATATTCACGCCGAGGGATATCCTGCCGGCGAAATGAAGCACGGGCCCATCGCTCTGATCGACGACAAACTACCCGTCGTAGTGATCGCTCCCAGAGGTTCTGGCTACGAAAAGATCGTCAATAGCCTACAAGAGGTACGTGCGCGTCAGGGTAAAGTGATTGCCATAGCGACGCATGGCGATCAAGAAATCGGCACCATGGTCGATGATGTGATCCAAATTCCAGAAATTCGCCCGGAACTCCAACCCCTGTTGACCGTAGTACCTTTGCAGATGCTGGCCTACCGCGTGGCGGATATTCGCGGCACAGATGTGGACCAGCCCCGTAACTTGGCCAAGAGTGTGACGGTTGAATAATCTTGGTTGCCGTTCCCCGAAAAGGGAATTATTGGTAGGCGGCCGTTGTTTTTGTTTAGAAAGGATGTGTCATGAAACGTTTGCTTAGCCTAATGGCTCTAATGATGGTTTTCGCTTTGTCTCAGGTTTCCGAGGCCAAGGGAATCGATGGAAAATGGACCGCTGAAAAAATGCAGCGTGGTAAAGAAACGCGCCAAGTCCCCAAAGGTCTTTCGATCACACTCGAATTTGCACCTCGAGGAAAATTCAAAGCCACCATGGCGAAAAGCCAAGAAGATGGCACAACGAAAAGTGATACGCAGAAGGGAACATGGAAGGTAAAGGGCGATGTCCTGAGCACCACCGTGCGTGAAAAAGTGGAAGAAATGAAATTCATGGTACAGGGAAAGACTCTGATACTGGTCAAGGTGGGGAAAGATGAAAAACTCTTCCTCAAGCGCGTCAAATAGCGCAACTTCTCATGGAGCAAACCATGTCTGATCGACACCACGAAATTATCATCATCGGTACGGGCCCCGCGGGCTATACCGCGGCGATATATGCGGCGCGCGCTGAACTCTCTCCGGTGGTTATCGAGGGCATTCAACCCGGCGGTCAACTCACGACGACCACCGACGTTGAAAACTATCCCGGATTTCCCGATGGTATTCAGGGACCGGAGATGATGGACCTCTTCCGCAAGCAGGCGGAACGTTTCGGCACCCAGTTCGTCACGGGCACGGTTACCAAAGTGGATTTCAGTAAACGCCCTTTCACCCTTTGGGTCGACGACAAAGAGGAATACACAGCTGATGCTGTTGTCATCGCCACGGGTGCGACGGCTCGCTATCTCGGACTCGAGTCGGAAGAAAAGCTGAAGGGCTTTGGCGTGTCGGCGTGTGCGACCTGCGATGGCTTCTTTTATCGCGGCAAAGAGGTCACTGTCATCGGCGGTGGAGATACCGCCATGGAAGAGGCGGACTTTTTGACCCGTTTCGCCACCAAGGTGACGTTGGTGCATCGGCGTGATGAATTCCGTGCCTCTAAGATCATGCGCAAGCGCATTATGGATAATCCCAAAGTTGAAGTCGCATGGGATTCGGTCGTCGACGAGGTCTTGGGTTCACCGACAGAAGGCGGCGTAACCGGCATTCGGCTAAAGAACGTCAAGACGGGTGACTTCCGAGAAGTCCCTTGCCACGGAATGTTCGTCGCCATCGGTCACACACCCAACGTAGAGCCGTTCCGCGGCCAGATCAAAATGGATGACGCGGGCTACATCGACATCGCCCCCCAAAGCACGAAAACCTCGGTAGAGGGCGTCTTCGCCGCCGGCGACGTCGCCGACCACGCGTACCGTCAGGCCATCACAGCCGCGGGCATGGGTTGCATGGCAGCCATCGAAGTAGAGCGCTTCCTGGCCGCTTCAGCTGCCTGAGCCAAGTCCCCCCCCCAGAAAGTCCACGGCCTATATTAGAAGAAAAGACCTGTGGGCCGTATGCCGCAAAAACCTTTTCTTTGTCCTCTTTGTGACGCTCGCTTCGGGCCACTCGGCCTACGGCCGACTAGCCCATGCTCCGCTCGTGCAGTCGGTCGACAGTTCCGCTTCGCGGACCTGCTGCCCTCTGAACGCACTGCAGAGGAAAAGAAAAGGTTTTTGCTCGGCGAATCGGGAGGACACGGACCTATGCGTGTGGCCCTTTTTCTTAGACATCCCGGTCTCGACGAACAGATGTCCAGGCCAGCGAAGACCCAACTAGCATCCAGCAAAAGCATCCTTACCGACGAGCTGAGCGACTGCCTGCTATTTAATTCTGCAGTGCGTTCAGAGGGCAGCAGGCTCGCCCGGCGAGCCTGTCGACCGACTGCACGAGTCGAGCATGGGTGATTGGGCCGTTAGGCCGAATCACCCGAAGCGAGCGTCACAAAGAATTAAATAGCAGGCAGTCGCGGCACACGGTCCACTGGTCTTTAGAGAATATAGACAGTGGACTTGGGTCGGCTAGGAACTAGTTGGTGAAGTAGTAGATCGACTGGCGTTCGGCTTCGGTGTCGTCCCAGATGGAACCTACGATGTAGAGGTTGCTTAGGTCTTCGCCGATGATGTCGCGGAAGGCGTAGCTGGCGTAGTTAACGTCGCTGAGGGTGGTGTAGGGGCCGAGGCGTGGATCGAACCAGCGGTTGAGTTGGCGATTGTAGGCGATCAAGACGAGGTCGTACCAGCTGTCGCTGTAGTTGCGGTTACCCACGAGTAGGACGACATCGCCCGAGCTATAGACGCCGTGGAAATCGTAGTTTGCTTGGTCTGCGGCGATGGTGCTGATCGTTATTTTGTTCCAGCTGGTTCCGTCATAGCGGAGAACCAAACCGGCTTCACCTACGGCCCAAACGTCGTTGCTATCTTCAGCCCAAACGTCGAGTAGTCGTCCGGTGGTGGAGCCGCAGGCGTTGCTGGAGACATCGAAGCAGCCAAAGGGGTCGGCATAATCCCATTCAGCAGCGGCTGTGTCGAAGCTGTAAATATCTTCAAAGGAATTTCCGCGGATCGCCCAGGCTCGATCTTGTACGCCCGCAGCCGAGGTAAGCCCCGATATGCCGACGATGGTTGCTACGGAAGACACGCCTGTGGTTGGGCTGCAGCTAAAGGTAGATCCTGTATCGCTGGTACTACAATTGGCGACAATGCCGTCCGCACCGATGAAGAAGTTGTCGGCAGCGGAGGCTAACGGGGCGCCCCAAACGGCTGTGGCGGGGTTGGCGGCGAGTTCCGCTTCCACTTCGCTCGCTGTGACCCACGTGCTGCCCGTATGGTAGCGGGCTGTTCCCGCATCACCCACAGCCATGCGGTAGTGCAAGCTGCGAATGGGCTCACTGAGGTAGCGGAGCGAACTCGGGTCGGCCGCGCCATTGAGCTGGCCGAGGAACCCCGATTCGGAACCCGACGAGGTGATCAGACTTCCACCCATATAGAACCCTTGTCCGGGAATATGGCTGACGCCGAGCGCTGCCGTATCTGTGTCAGAGCTAAGCCAAGACCATTGGTAACCTTCAAAGCCCCGACAGGTACCGGCGAGGCAAGTATCCATGCGTGTGTCGGAGCTTCCGTCGCTGCAGGGTAGGCCGTCGGCGGCCGTCGCCAACTTCGTTTCCAAATCGGGTGCGCAGATGGAACATTCGTCACCGCTTATCGTATCGTCAGCGTCGTAGCAGCTACCACCGATCAAACAGCGATCGGCCAGGAGTTCGTGGCCGCATTGGCCGGCGCTGCAGACATCGTTCGTACAGGAAAGCGTATCGGCGGCGCACGCGGTGCCATCGGCCAAGACGCTCCAAGCTTCGTTGTCCGCCCCGGTATCGCACGCTTCACATTCAGCCTGGGGATTGGTATCTCCCTGGGCATAGCATTGGGTCCCGATCAAACAATTGCCGGCTACAATGGGATGTTCGCAGGTACCGGCGGTACAGGTATCTTCCGTGCAGGCGAGATTATCCGTGGCACACGCACTGCCGTCTTTTTCATTGGACCAAGCCTTCTGGCTCGCACTGACGGTGCATTGTTGGCAGTCGGCTTGAGGGTTTGTGTCGCCGTCGGCATAACACGCTCCTGCGATGAGGCAGCTGTTGTTGTCGACGTTGTGGGTGCAATTGCCGGCGCTACATTGGTCGTTGGTGCAGCTTCGTCCGTCGGAGCTGCACGGGCTGCCCTCATTCTTACTCAGCCAGATGCTCACCTTCACAGCTGACTTGCATTCCTGGCATTCGGCTTGAGGGTTCGCGGCGCCATCGGCGTAGCATACGCCGCCGATGAGGCAGTTGTTGGCCATCAGTTCGTGGGTACACGCTCCTGCGGAGCAAACATCGTTGGTGCAGGCTAGCGCATCGCCCCCGCAGGTGCTGCCGTCGACGCGCATACTCCATTGGTCGGAACTGGCGCTCGGATCGCAAGCTTGGCAGTCGTGACTGGGATTGACCTCTCCCGCGATATAGCAAACGCCTTGAACTAGGCAGCTGGTCGCTTTGAGTTGATGGTCGCAAACGCCGGCTTGGCAGGTATCCGTGGTGCAGCCGAGGCTATCGCCCGGGCAACTACTTCCGTCGGCGACATTTTGCAGATCATCGGTAGCCTTGGCCGTATCGCAGACCTGACAAGCGTTATCGGTCGGGCTGTCGCCCTCAGCGAGGCAAAGGCCATCGGCAAGGCAGAAACCGGCGACGAGATCATGTGTGCAGGTACCCGCATCGCAGCGCGCGTTGGTGCAGCCCAGGCCGTCGTCGTCACAGAGTGAATCGATATTGAGCCAGGCGTCATTCGAGATATGGGCTTCGCAGGAGCCACAACTATCCGTTGGAGAATAACCGTCGGGATAGCATTTGCTGTCGATGAGGCAAAAACCGGTGTTGATGGTGAATTTGCATTCACCAGCAACGCAGACATCATCTGTGCAGGCGATACCGTCGTCGCAGGGTTGGAGGCAGACGGGCGCATCAATTGTCGAGTCGGTAACAAAGGTATCTACCGGTATCGAATCGGCCAGGGTTGCATCGGTCAAGGTGGTGGCATCCGCGTTGGT